>JAEEGL010280292.1_pt1 | contig 55699 bp, 40 predicted proteins | sample 9134231 | NCBI WGS metagenome assembly JAEEGL01 (sample SAMN16246548, study PRJNA631951) | gut metagenome | biome: gut microbiome; feature: rumen; material: fiber-attached | host: Bos | place: Iran: Karaj | collected 2018-10
CGTATTTCCGCTATTTGTATATTTGCTTCATCAGATTCGTCTATCGAATCCAAATCAGCCAAGGATAGTTCACCTATTTCACCCACTTTTATAAAAGATTTGGTTTTGAATGAATAAGTGTCAATTATAGCATCTAACATAGTGAATACAATTCTATTATTGATAGAATCAAAATCAGCAGTAATGAAATTAGGGCCAGACACTCTTCCCCTTGCCACATTTTCCCATTGACTTTTTCCTTGCTTATAAATATTGATAAGAAAAATAGATACCCCTGACCCAATTGGTAAGAAACAACAATAATAACTTTTCCCTCTTATTTTTAATACCTTAGTGAAATCTTTAATATATTGTTGTGGAAAATCTTTAAAATAGTAATCTTTAATTTGGCAGGTATCGGCAAAACCTATATGTTCAAGGCTGTCTTGATTAACCCATTCTATCTTATTACAATTCATTTTTCGGGCTTCCTTCGTCTGCCAATTACCATTATAGACAGAATCCATCAACTCGTTGGCCAACTCGACAAGTGTGTTTTGCAACTGGTATGATTTAGCCCGTTGGTTCCCGAAGAAAAACTCCCAAGTCGGATCATCAAAGATTAATTCCTCTTCCTTGGCCTCTGCATTTTGGATTGCATTAGTCCAAACCTCCTTCAATGTTTGCGCCTGTTCGTCAGTAATGCTGAGCGTATAGGTACCCACTTCAGGTGCCGCATAATTGTATATGTGTTTCCTTGGCACTAACCTCACCTCATTGCCAACCTTTTTTCTCTTGGTAGTGGCCATGCTTGTGGCCTCATAGATGTTTCTAAATGCTTTGATGTAAACGAGTGTGTGGTTGACAGAATCATATGTCAACGATGATTCGGAATGGTAATATGGAACACGAATGACACCGAACAGAGTATTCTTTGGAACAAGCAACCGAGCCAATTCCTTGTCGTAGAGAGACAAAGTTAAATCTTTCTGTCGCCATGCAATTGATGCGCTGTCAACACGTATGAGTCTATCCTGTGCAAATCCGGATAAAGAGAAAAGGACAATTGCCAAGACTAAAAAAGATTTTGAAGTCTTTTTCATAATTTCATCTTTTTCTTTTATAACGTATGATTATCGGATTTATTACAGGAATTAGTGTAAATGAGAACCATGAAAATCTTTGATTTGATGATATTTAAAAATAATTGGCAGAATAAGAATAACTGATTCATAGGGAGGGTTGTAACAAAATATCCATTATCCATCAGGGTGCGCTTGTGTTCAGAGGCGAGTGGTGATATCTTTCTTTGTCGAACCAGATGGTTCTTTAAGCGACATTGAGATTGTGCGCAAAGTTAATCCGGAACTTGATGAAGAAGCACTCCGTGTAGTGAAAGCTATGCCGAAATGGTTTCCTGCAAAGCAGAATAACACACCGATAAGAGCGAAAATGACCATGCCCATCGAATTCAGATTGCAATGAGTGGTTCTTCATAAGTCGGGAAAAAGTCGGGAATTTCAACCATACAAAAATCGCCAAGTACTGATATTCAGCGACTTGGCGATTTTTATGTTGGGGTACTCGGACTCGAACCAAGAATGACAGGACCAGAATCTGTAGTGTTACCATTACACCATACCCCAATGTGAAAGTCAATTCAGAACACCCTTGTTCCGTTTTGCGGTTGCAAAGGTAGGGTGTTTTTTTGAAATCCGCAAGGTTTTTTGCGTTTTTTTCTAAAAAAATCAAAATTAATGAGGTTTGGAGTGATTTTTGGGCAAATCACATGGTATTTTGGCGGAATTAAGTTAACTTTGCCCTTTGTGGCGAAAAACGCGCCGCTAGATTATACGAAAACAATATCAAAACCATACATGGACACTACAAAAGATTTATTGAGAGAAATAACCAAAGGTATACAAGAGAAAAAAGGAAGTGGCATAGTTATTGCTGACTTACAGAAAGTAGAGGGAGCCATCTGCAAATATTTTGTCGTCTGCCAAGGCAATTCGCCCCTGCAGGTAGACGCCATCGCCAACTCAGTCATCGATGTCGTGCGCGACAATCTGCATGAGAAACCCGTGGGAACCATCGGTCTCGACAATGCCCAATGGGTGGCGATGGACTACACCGACGTCATCGTGCACGTGATGCTCCCCGAGATGCGCGAATATTACAGTCTGGAGACCCTGTGGTCGGACGCCAACCTCGAGCGCTTGCCCGACCTCGACTGAGGTTTTCCACCTACTTTCACCCAATATCGATTTACATAATTCTGCATAATGGAACAAAACAACAAAGAGAAGCCCAACATGCCCAAGTTCAACATGAACTGGATATATATCACCATCATGGTGGCACTGGGCATTCTGTTCTTCACCGGCTACGGCGACAGCAGCACGTCGGCAGACGGCAAGGGAGGCATAGCCAAAGACGACAACTACTACAATTTCAAGGACTGGGTGTCGAAAGGAGCCGCCAACGAAGTGATCATCAACGGCGCCGAGAAGAAACTGAAGATGTATGTGAAACCCGAGTTCATTCAGGACGTCTTCCATGCCGACATTAAAAAGACCGGTCCCAATCCCTACCTCGACGTGGAGTTCGGCTCGGTGGAAACGCTGGAGCAGTTCCTCGACGAAGCACAGAAATCGGGGAAGTTCAACGGCCATGTCACCTTCGAGAACAAGAAAGACGGCGACATGTTCAACACCATCATCAACCTCACCTCGGTCATCTTCTTCATCGCCCTGATGATCTTCCTCTTCCGCAGGATGGGAGGCGGTGCCAGCGGTGGAGTGTTCAGCGTAGGCAAGAGCAAGGCGAAGATGTATGAGAAAGGCAACGACCTGGGCATCACCTTCAAGGACGTAGCCGGACAAGTAGGCGCCAAGGAAGAGGTACAGGAGATTGTCGACTTCCTTAAGAACCCGAAGAAATACACCGACCTCGGAGGAAAGATTCCCAAGGGCGCCCTGCTCGTAGGACCTCCGGGAACAGGTAAGACACTGCTCGCCAAGGCCGTTGCCGGCGAGGCCGGCGTGCCCTTCTTCTCGATGAGCGGCAGCGACTTCGTGGAGATGTTCGTGGGCGTAGGAGCCAGCCGTGTGCGCGACCTCTTCCGCCAGGCGAAAGAGAAGTCGCCCTGCATCATCTTCATCGACGAGATAGATGCCGTGGGCCGTGCCCGCTCGAAGAACCCCGCTATGGGAGGCAACGACGAGCGTGAGAACACCCTCAACGCCCTCCTCACCGAGATGGACGGCTTCGGCACCAACAGCGGTGTCATCATCATGGCCGCCACCAACCGCGCCGACATGCTCGACCAGGCTTTGCTCCGTGCCGGACGCTTCGACCGCCAAATCAACGTCGACCTGCCCGACCTCAACGAGCGCAAGGAAATATTCATCGTACACCTGAAACCCATCAAGGTAGACGACTCCGTAGACATCGACCTCCTCGCCCGTCAGACTCCCGGTTTCTCGGGTGCCGACATTGCCAACGTGTGCAACGAGGCAGCCCTCATCGCCGCCCGCCGCAATGCACAGACAGTCTGCCGCCAGGACTTCCTCGATGCCGTGGACCGCATCATCGGCGGTCTGGAGAAGAAGACGAAGGTGATGACCGCCCAGGAGAAGCGCACCATTGCCCTTCACGAGGCCGGCCACGCCACCATCTCCTGGTTCTGCGAACACGCCAACCCCCTGGTGAAGGTGTCGATAGTGCCCCGTGGCAAAGCCCTCGGCGCAGCGTGGTATCTGCCCGAAGAGCGACAGATCACCACGAAGGAGGAGATGCTCGACGAGATGTGCTCGCTCATGGGCGGACGGGCAGCCGAGGAACTCTTCACCGGCCATATCTCCACGGGAGCGATGAACGACCTGGAGCGTGCCACGAAGAGTGCCTATGGCATGATTGCCTATGCGGGCATGGGCGACAAACTGCCCAATATCTGCTATTACAACAACCAGGAGTACCAGTTCCAGCGTCCCTATTCCGACACCACCGCCAAGGTGATTGACGACGAGGTGCTGAAGATGGTCAACGAGCAATACGACCGTGCCAAGCAGATTCTGCTGGAGCACAAGGAAGGGCACAACGCCCTCGCCGAACTCCTCATCAGCCGTGAGGTGATTTTTGCCGACGATGTGGAGAAAATCTTCGGCAAGCGCCCGTGGGTGAGCCGCTCACAGGAAATCATGAACATGGAGGCCGAAGAGGCAACAGCCCCAAAGACTCCAGAGATTCCCGAAACTCCAGAGACCCCCGAAACACCGGAAACGCCGGAAATCCCAGAGAAATAACCCCGTAATCGCAATCATCCAGCCATGACCGAAAAGAAGAAGAATTTCATCGTGCGCACCATCACCGGTGTGCTGTTCGTCGCCATCCTGGTGACCTGTTTCCTTCGTCCCGACTCCATGATTTTCCTCTTCGCCCTCATCACTGGGCTCACCGTATGGGAGTATGGCGGACTGGTGAACCAATTCGACGACATCCAGGTGAACCGTTTCATCAGCACGGCGGCAGGCGTCTACCTGTTTCTCGCCTTCGCGGGTTACTGCACAGGATTCACCCCTGCCACGGTGTTCATCCCCTACCTCGTGACCGTCATCTACCTCATCATCTCTGAGTTGTTCACCATGGCTCCCAACCCCATCAACAACTGGGCTTACGCCATGCTCAGCCAGATGTACATCGCCCTACCCTTCTCGATGATCAACGTGCTGGCCTTCCAGAGCAACGCCGAGGGTGAGGTGGCCTTCAACTTCCTGCTGCCGCTGAGTCTCTTCATCTTCCTGTGGGTGAACGACACCGGTGCCTATTGCGTCGGTTCGCTTCTCGGGCGCCACAAACTGTTTCCCAGGGTGTCGCCGGGGAAGAGTTGGGAAGGCTCGATAGGCGGCGCCGTCTTCGTGCTCATCGCCGCAGCCATCATCGGCTACCTGGTAGGTGGCAAGGAGGGTGGCTACTCCATCCCCGTGTGGATGGGTCTGGGCCTCACCGTGGTGGTCTTCGGCACACTGGGCGACCTCGTGGAATCGTTGTTCAAGCGCACACTGGGCGTGAAAGACAGCGGCAACATCCTGCCGGGGCACGGTGGCATGCTCGACCGCTTCGACTCCTCGCTGATGGCCATTCCCGCTGCGGTGATTTATTTCTACACCCTGTCACTTTTCTAAGATGCGGATGGCATTTTTCATCATGTTTCCCCTGCTACTCTTTATAGGCCTGGGCTATGTGCTGTGGCACATCTGGCACATACTGCCCCTTCTCAAATGGGCGAAATGGCTGGTGGTCATCCTTCTGGCTGCCTGTCCGCTCAGCATGTTCTTCATGTTCGGCGGGGCATTCGAGCGGTGGCCGCTGCCCGTTGCCAGCGTGGCTTACCACGTCAACACCTCATCGGTCATCATTCTGCTCTACCTGCTCATCACCTTCCTTGTGCTCGACATCTGCCGACTGCTGCACATCGTCCCCAAGAGCCTCCTCTTCAACAGTTGGACGGGCACACTCGGCGTGACCCTCCTCATGGTGGTCATCTTTGTGGCAGGCAACATCAAATACCACAACAAGGTGCGGGTGCCGTTGGAACTGACAACGAAGAAACACCTCCCTCACGACTACCGCATCGTGATGGTGAGCGACCTGCACTTAGGCTACCACAACCGCCGCGGCGACCTCGCTAAATGGGTCGACCTCATCAATGCCGAGAAGCCCGACATGGTGCTCATCGGCGGCGACGTGATAGACAGCAGCATCAGGCCGCTGGCAGAGGAGAAGATGGCGGAGGAGTTTCATCGCATCAAAGCACCCATTTACGCCTGTCTGGGCAATCACGAATACTACAGCAGCGAGCCACGGGCACGGCAGTTCTACAAGCAGGCGGGCATACACCTGCTCGTCGACAGCACCGTGGTCATCGACAGTGCGCTCTGCATCATCGGATGCGACGACCGCACCAATCCCAACCGCAAGGAACTGGCCTCGCTCACTGCCACCGTCGACCCCTCGCTCTACACCATTGTCCTTGTGCACCAACCCCACGAACTGGAGAAGACCGAGCAGAGCAAGGCCGACTTCCAGTTCAGCGGCCATACCCACCGCGGACAGGTGTGGCCCATCTCGTGGATTACCGATGCCATCTATGAATGCTCGTGGGGTGAGTACCAGCGGGGCGACACCCGTTTCTACGTGAGTTCTGGCCTCGGCCTTTGGGGAGGCAAGTTCCGCATAGGCACACAGTCGGAGTATGTAGTAGCGACGGTGAAAAAAATTAAAGATTAAAGATGAAAAATTAAAGATTAAAATTGGGAAATTAAAAGATGGACCTTCTTCTTGGCTCCTAGAATAACCGAAAACTCTGGAAAGACACTAACCTAAAACGATATGACGATGAAAAAACTATTGCTTACTATGGCAGCGGTGCTGATGATGGCGCTTACCGCCCATGCCGCCGGTCCCGTGAAGAGATGGGGACAACTGCAAGTGCAAGGCACACAACTCTGCGACCAGCAGGGCAACCCAGTGGTGCTGCGGGGCGTGAGTCTGGGATGGCACAACATCTGGCCACGGTTCTACAACAAGAAAGTGGTGCGCACACTGAAGAACGACTGGAACGCCACCGTGGTGCGGGCCGCCATGGGCGTGACCACCGTGGAGGACAACTACCTCGACAATCCCTCGTTTGCCTTGGAATGTGTGGAGAAGGTGGTGAAAGCCGCCATCAAGGAAGACATCTATGTGATTATCGACTGGCATGCCCATGAGATGCACACCAAGGAGGCAAAGGCGTTCTTTGCCCAGATGGCACAGAAATACGGCAAGTACCCCCACGTCATCTACGAACTATACAACGAGCCAGTGGAAGACTCCTGGGAGTCGCTGAAACAGTATGCCTCAGAGATTATCACCGAGATTAGGAAATACGACCCGGATAATATCATCCTCATGGGATGTCCGCACTGGGACCAGGATGTTCATGTGGTGGCAGAGAGTCCGCTCCGTGGTTTCAGCAACATCATGTACACACTGCACTACTATGCCTCCACCCACAAGGAATACCTGCGCGACCGTATGGAGGATGCCGTGAAGCGCGGCATACCCATCTTCGTGAGCGAGAGTGGCGTGACCGAGGCGTCGGGCAACGGCGTCATCGACCCAGAGTCGCAACAACTGTGGCTCGACCGTATGGAGAAGTTGAAAATCAGTTGGCTTTGCTGGTCGCTGAGCGACAAAGACGAGTCGTGCTCCATGCTCCTGCCACGTGCCACCGCCACGGGACCATGGCCCGAAGATGTCATCAAGCGCTCGGGGAAGATGGTGCGAGAGTATCTGAAGAGATACAACAAGTGACAGCGGTCTTCGCCCGATTGAAAAATATGCGGGCTGCCCGATTGAAGATTGAGTATTATTGATACGATGTCAATATGAAACCGTCTAAACTATTGACGACACGTCTTTTCATTGCAGCATTGTTTTTCTGCCAAATGCTGTATGCAGAACCTATGGATTACGTGTCAACGCTTGTAGGTACGCTGTCGAAACATTCGCTCTCCACGGGAAACACTTATCCTGCCATCGCCTTGCCGTGGGGGATGAATTTCTGGACTCCCCAGACGGGCAAGATGGGGGATGGCTGGCAATATGTCTATACAGCAGACAAGATACGCGGACTGAAACAGACACACCAACCCTCACCTTGGATCAACGACTACGGCCAGTTTGCCATTATGCCGACTACGCGCACTGTATTCAATGAGGATGAACGGGCATCGTGGTTCTCACACAAGGCAGAGGTCGCCAAACCGTATTATTATAAAGTATACCTTGCCGATTGGGATATCACGGCTGAAATCTCTCCCACGGAGCGAGCAGCCATTATCAGACTGACTTTTCCGGAGACAGCCGAGGCCCGCATCGTCATCGATGCGTTCGACGGTGGGTCGCAGGTGGCTGTCAACGCAGATGGGAGGCGGGTGACCGGATTCACCACCAAGAATTCAGGAGGTGTGCCAGAGGGCTTCAAAAACTTCTTTGTCATCGACTGTTCGCATCCCATCACTTTCAAGGCATGTTATTCTGATGCCGAAGGACTGGTAGAGGGCAGAAAAGAGGCATCCGGCAAGCACACTGGGGCTATCGTCGGCTTCCCGCCAATGAAAAGGGGGGAACAAGTGACGCTGAAGGTCGCATCCTCGTTCATCAGTCCCGAACAAGCCATACTTAATCTTCAGGAACTGGGGAACCGTTCGTTCGATGACATCAAGACAGCAGCACGCCAGCGATGGAATGAGGTGCTGGGACGTGTCGAAGTGGAGGATGACAACATCGACCATCTGCGCACATTCTACTCCTGCCTCTACCGCTCAGTGCTCTTTCCACGGATGTTCTACGAACTAGACGCACAGGGGAAACCGATTCACTACAGTCCTCATACCGGTGAGGTCTGCCCGGGATATTATTTCACCGACACAGGCTTCTGGGACACCTTCCGCTCCCTTTTCCCTTTGCTCAACCTGCTCTACCCCGAGATGAACGAGAAGATGCAGGAGGGACTGGTCAACTGCTACAAGGAAAGCGGTTTCCTGCCCGAATGGGCCAGCCCTGGGCACCGTGGGTGCATGGTGGGCAACAATTCTGCCTCTGTGGTGGCTGACGCCTGGCTGAAAGGGTTGAGAGGGTATGACATCGAGACTTTGTGGCAGGCTGTCGTCCACGGTGCCAATGCCGTTCATCCGAAAGTGTCGTCAACAGGACGCTTGGGCTACGAACAATACAACAAACTGGGTTATGTGCCTTGTGACATCGGCATCAATGAGAGTGTGGCGCGCACCTTGGAGTATGCCTACGATGACTGGTGCATCTATATGTTGGGCCGGCAGTTGGGCAAGGACCAGAGTGAGTGGTTGCCTTTCTACGACAGGGCATTCAACTATAAAAAAGTATTCGACGAAGAGACCCTTCTTATGCGCGGCCGCAATGCCGACGGGTCGTTCCAGTCGCCTTTCAGTCCTTTGAAATGGGGGGATGCCTTCACTGAGGGAAACGCATGGCACTACACCTGGTCGGTGTTCCACGACCCTGTGGGACTGATACGTCTCATGGGTGGAACAGATGTCTTCGTGCAGATGCTCGACTCGGTGTTCAATGTGCCACCCCTCTTCGATGAGAGTTACTACGGGGGTGTCATCCACGAGATTCGGGAGATGCAGATCATGAACATGGGCAATTACGCTCATGGCAACCAACCTATCCAGCACATGGTCTATCTCTACAATTATGCCGGTGAGCCATGGAAGGCGCAATACTGGATAAGGGAGGTGATGGACCGTCTCTACACGGCACAGCCCGACGGGTATTGTGGCGACGAGGACAACGGGCAGACCTCTGCCTGGTATGTGTTTTCGGCCATGGGGTTTTATCCCGTTTGCCCGGGAAGCGGACAGTATGTGCTCGGTACGCCTTATTTCGACAAGACGACGCTCCATCTCCCTACAGGCAAGACGCTCGTCTTCCAGGCTTTCGACAACGACAGCGACAACCGATACATCGGTGCGATGACCTTCAACGATCAACCTTATGACAAGAACTATCTGGAGCATGCCGACATCCTCCGTGGTGGTGTCATCACCTATCAGATGCAGTCGGAGCCCAATCGTCAGCGCGGCATTTACAGCGTTCCCTATTCTTTTTCTAATTCCCTCATCTTGTGGGAACCCTATGAGTATCAGCCTTCTTTCCCTGGAGGGGCAAGTGCCCTATTATCATTCCTACAAGACAACGTGCATTATCCTGAAGAGGCTTTGAAAGACAGTATCCAAGGGAAGGTTGTGGTGTCTTTTATCATCGAAAAAGACGGATCAATCAGCAATGCCCAGGTGGTTCGCGGCGTTCACCCATTGCTCGACAAAGAGGCCGTGCGTGTTGTAGGACTGATGCCTAAATGGAATCCGGCGATGAGCAATGGCGATTATTTACGGGTGAAAGACAACGTACCTGTCATTTTCAAGTTAAATCAGCCGGACAGTTCTCAAAGCCTCAGGTCCTCTGAAGCACATCGAGAATGACGCGTGCAGCATGTTGGGGGGCGCCAGGTTTTCCGATAGCCTGGCGCACTTCTTCATATCCGCGCAGCATCTCCTCACGCTTGCTTCCGCCGGGGAGGATGGCGGAGAGTTCGCTCACGATATTCTGCACGCTGAACGTGTCGGCCACCAGTTCGGTCACCACCTCACAGTCGGCGATGAGATTGACGAGTGAGATATACTTCACCTTGATCAAATGGCGACGAAGGAAAGCGATGAGACGTGGCAGGGGCGTTTCATAGCACACCACCTGAGGCACGCCGAAGAGGGCAGTCTCGAGTGTTGCCGTTCCGCTGGTGACAAGGGCTGCCGTGGCGTTGGCGAGCACGGCAAAGGTCTCGCCCGACACTAATCTCACATTTTTCCCAGCCACGAATTTCTCATAATACGACAGTTCGATGGAGGGTGCGCATGCCAGCACAAACTGGTAGTCGCCAAACTGTTCTGCCGCCTGCATCATTGCCGGCAGGTTGTCTTTGATTTCCTGGCGGCGACTGCCCGCCAGCAACGCCACAATAGGTCGGGCGTCCAGTCCATGGCGCCGGGCGAAGTCCTCCTTCGTCTCTTGGTAGCCTTCGAGGAATGCCGCCACCTCATCGGCGGTGGGGTTGCCCACATAATGGATGGGATAGTGGTGCTTCTTCTCATAGAAGTCCACCTCGAAAGGAAGGATAGACAGCAGGTGGTCCACGTCACGCTTGATGTTCTTGATGCGGTATTCCTTCCACGCCCAAATCTTCGGAGAGATGTAATAGAACACCTTTGCCAGCCCGTGTTGATGCACAAACTTGGCGATGTCGAGGTTGAAGCCGGGATAGTCGACGAGAATCACCGCGTCGGGCTTCCATTGGCGGATATCCTCCTTGCACTGTGCCATGTTGCGGAAGATGGCGGGCAAGTGAAGGAGCACCGGGATGAAACCCATGTATGCCATCTCACGGTAATGGCGCACCAGCGTGCCTCCAACGGCAGCCATGTTGTCGCCACCGAAGAACCGGAACTCTGCCTGTGCGTCGGCCTGCGCCAGTTCACGCATCAGGTGTGCGGCATGCAGGTCGCCGCTCGCCTCTCCCACTATCAGGTAATATCTCATCTTTGAAAAGCGTTTGTCAGTCGTCGTAATGCCATGATTGCATGGCTTTTACCATTTCGTAGTCGGTGACGTCGATACGGGTGGGGGTGATGGCGGCATAGCCGTGCTGCAGCGCCCAGTTGTCGGTATCGTCGGCTTCAGGCTCGTCATTCTTATATTTGCCCACCATCCAGAAATAGTCGTATCCCCTCGGATGGCGCTCTTTCACACACTCGTCATACCAGGTGCCCCATGCCATGCGGCACACCTTCACGCCACGGTATCCCTCACGGGGCACATTCACGTTGAGGCACACCCCCTTGGGCAGTCCCTCGTCGAGCACCCGCCGGGTGATGGCCCTCACAAGCGGGCGCATGGGTTCGAAATCGGCATCAGCACTGTAGTCACAAATAGAGAAAGCCACCGAAGGCAAGTATTTCATGCATCCCTCGGCAGCCACGCCCATCGTGCCCGAATAATGGGTGTTGACCGATGCGTTGTCGCCGTGGTTGATGCCGCCAATCACCATATCGGGCTGGCGGTCGGTACACAACTGGTTGAGGGCGAGTTTCACGCAGTCGACGGGTGTGCCGTTGCTCGACCACACCTCCACGCCCTCCTCGCGGTGCCTTGGCGTGAGGTCGAGCGGTGTGGTGGCAGAAAAGGCACGGGCATATCCCGAACGGGCGGAATCGGGCGCGCAGACCAAGATGTCGGCCATGTCGCGCAGCATCTCCACCAAGGCGTTGATACCCTTCGCCTTATAGCCGTCGTCGTTGGAAATCAGTATGAAATGACGGTTGTTGTTCATCTTCTTCGCTTAGTTTCCACAAAGGTAGGAAAAAAAAACAAAATACGAAAAAGAGCACCCGTGAAACAATAAATCCAGCCTTAATTTTGTTTGTTAAGTATGAAAAAAGGTTTAAATCGTCCTTTTCTCATATAAAATGTGTATCTTTGCATTTTGAAAGCAATAATCTACTGCACATTGATTAGGTATAACCGGCCGACGCCTTTGTGCGCGGTCCCATCTTTGTTAAGGAAAAAGATTCTATAAGAGGTAACTGAATGGGAAAAATCATAGCATTGGCCAATCAAAAGGGAGGGGTGGGAAAAACCACCACCACCATTAACCTTGCGGCCTCGTTGGCAACCTTGGAAAAGACGGTGCTCGTCATCGATGCCGACCCACAAGCCAACGCCTCCAGCGGTCTGGGCATAGACGTCAACCACCTGGAGTGCTCTCTATACGAATGCCTTGTCGACCATGTCGACGTGCGTGAAGCCATCTACACCACCGACATCGAGGGGCTCGACATCATCCCCAGCCACATCGACCTGGTGGGCGCGGAGATAGAGATGCTCAACATCGACAGCCGCGAGAAGGTTGTCGACCGTCTGCTTGCCCCCATCCGTTCAGAGTACGACTATATCCTCATCGACTGCTCCCCCTCGCTGGGGCTCATCACGGTCAACTCACTCACTGCCGCCGACTCCGTCATCATCCCCGTGCAGTGTGAGTATTTCGCCCTCGAAGGCATTGGCAAACTGCTCAACACCATCAAGATCATCAAGAGCAAACTCAACCCCCGCCTGGAAATCGAAGGCTTCCTCCTGACGATGTACGACAGCCGCCTGCGTCTGGCCAACCAAATCTACGATGAGGTAAAGCGCCATTTCCAGGAACTGGTGTTCAAGACGGTCATCCAGCGCAACGTGAAACTCAGCGAGAGCCCGAGTCACGGTCTTCCCGTGATTCTCTACGATGCCGACAGCACCGGCAGCAAGAACCACCTGGCTTTGGCCAAGGAGATTATCAACAAGAACAGTTAAAGTCATGGTGGGAGCACCACCGCGCACGACACACATATTCTATGGCACCAAAAAAGAAATTCAATGCACTGGGCCGAGGCCTGGATGCCCTTATCTCCACCGACGAGGTACACCCACAGGGCAGTTCCACCATCAGTGAGATAGCCCTCGACCAGATAGAAGCCAACCCCAATCAGCCCCGTCGCGAATTCGATCCCGACAGCCTGCAGGAGTTGGCCAACAGCATCCGCGAGATAGGCATCGTGCAACCCATCACTCTCCGTCAGACCAGCGACAACAAATACCAGATTGTGGCGGGAGAGCGCCGCTGGCGTGCCTCGCAGATGGCTGGTCTGAGCTCCATCCCTGCCTATATCCGCACCATCGGCGACGAGAGCGTGATGGAGATGGCGCTGGTGGAAAACATCCAGCGCGAAGACCTCAATGCCATTGAGATAGCCCTGGCCTACGCCCACCTGCTCGAGAACGAGGGGATGACGCAGGAGAAAGTGGCTGAGCGAGTGGGAAAGAGCCGCGTGGCAGTGGCCAACTACTTGCGTCTGCTGAAGTTGCCCGCCCAGGTGCAGATGGCGCTCCAGAAGCGTGCCATCGACATGGGACATGCCCGTGCCCTCCTCTCCCTTGACAGCCCGTCGCAGCAACTCTCCGTGTTTGAGTTGATACAGAAAAACGGCTCGTCGGTTCGCCAGGTAGAGGAAATCGTGAAGAAACTGAAAAATGGCGAGAACGTGGACTTTGGCGGCAAGAAGATGCCGTCGGGAGCCCGTCTGCCCGAGGAATTCACTATCCTGCGCGAGCAGTTGACAGGATTCTTCGGCAAGAAAATATCGCTCAATATCTCACCTTCGGGAAAAGGGAAAATCAGTATCCCCTTTGCCAACGAAGAGGAACTGGAGCATATCATGAGCGTGTTCGACCGGTTGAAACGTAACTGATATGACCGTGAGAACACCGATATCGTCTGCCATCCGCCTTGTCGCCACATGGGTGCTCTCTCTCGCCGCCACCTTCTGCATGGCGCAAGAGGTGACCGTCGCCGACAGCATCACGCCCGTTGAACTGACGGAGACGGAACTGGTATTTGACGACACACTGCAACTGGGCCGCTTCATCGCGGCCGACACTCTGGCAAAGCCCCGGCGCGACTGGAACACCTGGCGCCCCGACCCCAAACGGGCCATGTGGCTTGCCATCGTCCTGCCCGGTGCCGGACAGATTTACAACCGCAAATACTGGAAACTCCCCATCATCTACGGTGGGTTCGTGGGATGCATCTATGCCATGCGTTGGAACAACATGATGTACAACGACTATTCCAGGGCGTTCCTCGACATCTCCGACAACAACCCCGCCACACAGAGTTACAACCAGTTCCTGCACCTCGGCAACCGCATCGACCCCAACAACGAGAACAACGAGACCCGTTACAAGTCGCTGTTCAAGAAACGCAAGGACTACTACCGTCGCTACCGCGACCTGAGTTTCTTCATCCTCATCGGCGTGTATGCCCTCTCTGTCATCGACGCGTATGTCGATGCCTCCCTGTCGGACTTCGACATCAGCAAGGACCTGAGCCTGAAGGTTTCACCGACAGTCATCAGTAACCGCACCGACCGCAACCCCATCAAGTCGAGTGCCATCGGACTGCACTGCAGTCTGAATTTCTAAACATAAACGACAAGAAGCAAAAGCAAGAAAATGAAGAAGATTGAGACACTCATCCTATTGTTATTATGTTGCACTACTTACCTTTCTGCCCAGATCAGTGAAGACTACGAAATCCTGTTCACTGACGAAAACGGCCATCAGGACGTCATGGAACTGCCCGAGTCGATGATGATGTCGGAACTCGACAGCATGCTCGCGCTCTACCATTCCAAGACCTACCTCATCAACGACGAGGCCTGCGAGTCGACAGGTGAGAACCCCTATTATGCCGACGAGGTATATGCCGAGCGACTGAGCCGCATGCCCACCGCCATCGACATGCCCTACAACACCATCGTCAGGCAGTTCATCGACCGCTACTGCACCCGTCTGCGCAGGTCGGTGAGCGTGATGCTCGGCACCTCCAACTTCTACATGCCTATTTTCGAGGAAGCACTCGAAGCCTACAACGTGCCCCTCGAACTGAAATACCTGCCGGTCATCGAGTCGGCACTCAACCCCAAAGCCGTATCTCGCGTAGGTGCCACCGGACTGTGGCAGTTCATGCTCGCCACAGGCAAGCAATATGGTCTTCGCGTCAACTCTCTCGTCGACGACCGCCGCGACCCCATCCGCGCCTCGTATGCCGCAGCACACCTGCTACGCGACCTCTTCCGCATCTTCGGCGACTGGACATTGGCCATCGCTGCCTACAACTGCGGGCCGGCCAACGTCAACAAAGCCATCCGTCGCAGTGGCGGCCAGCGCGACTTCTGGAAGATATACCCCTATCTTCCCGCCGAGACCCGCGGCTATGTGCCCGCTTTCATCGCCGCCAACTACGTCATGACCTACTACTGTGAGCACAACATCTGTCCGATGCTCACCAACCTTCCCGAGCGCACCGACACCGTCATCGTCGACCGCAACATCTCTCTGTCTACTATCTCGAAGTTCTGCGACATCAACATCGACTTGCTCCGCGAACTCAACCCACAATACCGCCGCGACCTGGTGAACGGCAGCACCGAACCGTCGACCATCCGCATGACCATCCCCTCGATGAACAAATTCCTGGAGTTGCAAGACACCATCTTCTCCTATGACGCCGCCCACGTGGGTGGGAAGCATGCCTATGCTGCCGTAGAGGAGAAAGGCTCGTCGCGGGAGAGCACCTCACGGCGGTCGTCCGACAGCCGGTCGTCGGCCTCAAGGAGCAGCCGGCGCAGCAGTTCCAGTGCCGCCGCAACGGCATCTGCCGGCTCCTCATCATCACGCTACGGGCGTAGTTCCCGTGGCTCCTCATTCAGTCAGCGCACCACCGCATCGAGCAACTACTCCTCCGGGAAACGCCGCAGCGGGCGCCGTGGCTGACCACCCCCCCCCCCCAACACATCCATCCATGAACGACCAGGAGCATATAGGCAAAGACATTGACCGCGAAGCCGCCGACAACCAACTCGTAGACCAAGCCTACGAAGAGTTGATTGCCTGCTACGTGTCGTCGCCCCACCGCAAGAAGGTCGACATCATCAACAAGGCCTTCAACTTCGCCCGCCAAGCCCACAAGGGCGTGCGGCGCCTGTCGGGCGAGCCCTATATCATGCACCCCATCGCCGTGGCCACGATAGCCTCCAAGGAGATGGGACTGGGGTCTACCAGCATCTGTTCGGCTCTTCTCCACGACGTGGTGGAAGACACCGACTACACGGTGGAAGACATCGAGACCATCTTCGGCTCCAAGATTGCGCAGATTGTTGATGGCCTCACCAAAATCTCGGGTGGCATCTTCGGCGACAAAGCCTCTGCCCAGGCCGCCAACTTCAAGAAACTCCTGCTCACGATGAGCGACGACATCCGCGTCATCCTCATCAAGATCTGCGACCGCCTGCACAACATGCGCACGCTGAGCAGTCAGCCTGCCAACAAGCAATACAAGATTGCCGGGGAGACATTATATATATATGCCCCCCTCGCCAACCGCCTCGGTCTCAACAAAATCAAGAACGAACTCGAAGACCTGAGTTTCAAATACGAGCATCCCGAGGAATACGACAGCATCAAGACCAAACTCGCCTCAACCGAGCAGATGCGTAACCTGCTCTTCGAAGAGTTTACCGCCCCTATCCGTGAGGCACTCGACCAGATGGGCATGAAATACGTGATTCGTGCAAGGGTGAAGACCCCCTACTCCATCTGGACGAAGATGCAGAACAAGCATGTCACCTTCGACGAGATCTACGACATTCTTGCCGTGCGCATCATCTTCAAGCCCGAGAGCAAGGAGCACGAAATCAACGACTGCTTCAGAATCTACGTCGCCATCAACAAAATCTACAAATCGCACCCCGAGCGGCTGCGCGACTGGGCCAACCACCCCAAGGCCAATGGCTACCAGGCCCTCCACGTCACACTGATGTCGAAACAGGGGCAGTGGGTGGAAGTGCAGATAAGGTCGGAGCGGATGGACGACATTGCCGAACAAGGCTTTGCTGCCCATTGGAAATACAAGCAAGGGGCCGACGGGCGCGTGACCGCCGTGAGCGAGACCGGCGAGGACGGCGAACTTAACGACTGGCTCCACACCATCAAGGAAATCCTCGACGACCCTCAGCCCGATGCGATGGACTTCCTCGACACCATCAAACTCAATCTCTTCGCCTCCGAAATCTTTGTCTTCACCCCCAAGGGCGAGATACGCACCATGCCGGCAGGGAGCACAGCCCTCGACTTCGCATTCCAGATACACACCTTCCTGGGCAGCCATTGCATAGGCGCTAAGGTAAACCATAAACTCGTGCCCCTGAGCCACCGCCTGCAGAGTGGCGACCAAGTGGAAATCCTCACCTCGAAATCACAGCACGTGAGTCCCACCTGGGTACACTTCGCCACCACCGCCAAGGCAAAGACCAAAATCCTTGCCATCCTGCGACGCAACGAGCGCGAGATACAGAAGAGCGGCGAGAACACCCTCCGCGAGTTTCTCGCAGCCCACGACATGGAGATGACCACATCGGTCATCGACCGTCTGTGCGCCCTGCACGACATCAAGAAACCGGAGAAGTTCTTCCAAGCGCTGGGCAACAAGAATATCATCCTCGGCGACAAAGACATCGACGAAATCCTCGACAACAGTACGGGAAAGAAATCGGGATGGCGCAAACTCGTGCCCTTCCTCGGCAACGACAAGAAACCCAAGGTTTCCAACAACACCGACGACGAGGCCACCGACCTTTTCCTTGTCGACAAGGACTTCAACCGCAAGAAGCCTTTCATCATCAAGGACACCAACATCAACCGCCTCATCTTTCCACCCTGCTGCCGTCCCATCCCCGGTGATGACATCCTCGGCTATATCGACAACCGCAACCACATCGAGATACACAAGCGGTCGTGCGACGTGGCCACCAAACTCAAGAGCAGTTTCGGCAACCATATCATCGACGCGAAATGGGACATGCACCGCCGCATCCTCTTCGATGCCACCATCCAGATTACCGGCATCGACCGCATCGGCCTGCTCAACGAACTCACCCATGTCATCTCCAGCCAACTCAACCTGAACATGCAGAAGTTGGTCATCACCACTACCGATGGCATCTTCGACGGTACCATACAACTCAAGGTCTACGAGCGCAAGGACGTAAAAATCATCATCGACAGCCTGAAAGCCATCGAAGGACTTGAGGAAATCAAGCAAATCCAATAACCTTACCCCTATGCGCACCCTTCTATTCCTCCTCGCCATGACACTCTCCTTCCCTGCCATGGCTGCCGGCAAATACGACAATCCCGACACGCTCTTCGTGGCACGCGACGGCACCGCCGAATTCCGCAACATCGACGACGCCATCGAGGTGTGCCGCGCCTTCATGGACTACCACAAGGTCATCTTCGTGAAACGGGGCATCTACAAGGAGAAACTCATCATCCCCTCATGGCTCGACAACATCGAAATCGTGGGCGAGGATGTCGACAACACCATCATCACCTACGACGACCATGCCAACATCCGCCTCGAAGGCACAGAGAAGGGCATGGGCACCTTCCGCACCTATACCCTGAAGATAGAGGGCAACGACATCACGCTGAAAAACATCACCATAGAGAACAATTCCGCCCGTCTGGGACAAGCCGTCGCCCTGCATACCGAAGGCGACCGCCTGCGTTTCATCGGCTGCCGCTTCCTGGGACACCAAGACACTGTCTATACTGGGAAAGCCGGCACGCGCCTCTATTTCCTCAACTGCTACATAGAGGGCACCACCGACTTCATCTTCGGACCTTCCACCGCCTGGTTTGAAGGCTGTGTCATCAAGAGCAAGGCCAACTCATACGTCACGGCTGCCTCCACACCCCGCTACATCGCCTACGGCTATGTGTTCAACCACTGCCGGCTGATTGCCGACGAGGGTGTCGACAAAGTGTACTTGGGCCGTCCGTGGCGGCCATACGCCTATACTGTGTTCATGAACTGTGAGTTGGGCAGGCATATCTGCCCTGCTGGATGGCACAACTGGGGCAATGAGGCCAATGAGCAGACCGCCCGCTACCTGGAATACAACAACAGCGGTGAGGGTGCTGCCACCAACGGCCGCGCGCCATGGAGCCGTCAACTGAGCAAGAAAGAGGCGGCTGCCATCACCTTGCAACAAGTGTTCAAGGTAGAGGGCAACTGGGCTCCCTGACCATCTCTGCCGGTCTGCTATTTTACCACTTTTTTCTTACCATCCACAATGATGATGCCCCTGGCACCATCCGATGCCTTGCGCCCCATGAGGTCATAACGGCTGTCCGTGGGTATCAATGGCACAGGCATCCCATATACGCCGAGGTCATTGTCTGCGAAGGCCTTCAACGAGAAGAATGCCGGAGTGGGATAGCCCGTCTCATTGTTCCACAAACTGGCACAATACCAGTTGGTAGTGACATTATTGGGCTTGCCATACTCATTGGCTTCCATCCACCACCAGTAGAGCCCGTTCACATTGGCATGGTTGTTGAGCATGCTGATGAGGTCGTCGGTGAATGCCTTCTGCCCTTCCTCAGAAATGGGATAGGTGGAAGAGTAGTCATACGATGCCGACTGGGTCTGCCACTTGTAGTAATAGCCGGCCTCCACTATCTGTATCGGCTTGTCGGGATGCGATGCCTCCAGGGAGTTGATGACGCCCTCAAGGGCATTGAGATTGCCGTGGAAATAGGGATAGTAACTCAGACCGATGATATCGTAGTCCACATCAGGATAGTTGTCGAGCGTCGTATAGAGGGTCTTGGCTCCCCATCCGTTGCTGCTCAGTTCGGTATGGATAATCAGTTGGGCGTTGGGGCACACCTCGCGGCAGGCCTTGGCACCCTTCGCCAGGTAGAGGGCGAAATTGTCCATCGACCCCGTTATCGAGCCCGTGGTCACCCCATTCCCATTGGCATAGCACTTTCCTGTGGGCCACAGCATCCCCACGGTCACCTCGTTGCCGAGTTGTATGTCGTCGGGGGTTGCCCCATAGGCCACCAGAGCCTCAAGCACGTCCTTGGTATAAGTGTAGAGCATGTCGGCGAGTGTGGCGGGGTCGTTGCTGTTCCACGATGCCGGTGTGGAGTGCTGCCCGGGGTCGGTCCAGGTATCGGAATAGTGGAAGTCGAGCAGGAAACGGAGTCCCGCATCCTTGATTTGCTTTCCCAGTGCCTTCACATAGTCGAGGTCCTGGCACACGCCGCTGGCAACATCGGCAGCCGAAGCCTGGGTGGGGTCTACAAACAGCCTCACGCGCATGGCATTGAGTCCATTGTCCTTGAAATACGCCAACAATTGTTGCGCCGTAGCCAACCTGTTGCCATTGGCATCATAGTAGATGCTGCCAGCCTCAAAATACTTGGTGAGCATGGAGATGTCGCCGCCCACTACCTTATTGGAATTGCCTGCTGTTGCCATGCCTGCCCATACGCAGAGCACTGCCAGCACAAAGAGTCTATAGTATTTCATTTCGTATAGTTTGTTTACACCACTTTTGCAAGTAAAGATTCGGGGTGAAGATGTTTTTCAAGAAGTACGGATAGCGGCATAGGGGGCGAAGCCCAGCATCACGAAAGGCCGTCGAGTTGTTTCTTCAACTGCAACAACTCCTCGCGTATGCCGATGAGGCTTTCCATCACCTTGGCGCTCTTGTCTACGCCACTGCGGTTCTCGTTGAGCATCTTCCGTGCTGCAGCCAACTTAAACCCTCTCACCTTCACCAAGTTATAGATGAGACCTATCTGGTCGATGTCTTTCTGGGTATACTGCCTCACGTTGTTGCTCGTGGTCTGTGGCTTGAGGTGTGGAAACACCCCTTCCCAATAGCGCAACAGACTCTCCTTGACGTCGTACATCGCCGCCACTTCCTTGATGGAATAATATACTTTTTGTGTCTTTGGTTTTTCCATTTTCAATGCCTTTGTTCCCTACTCACCTTTTGTTGGCCTTACCGATGACGGCCTCGTGCAACTGATTCGCCGAATAGTCACAGTCTTATTTGGGAATGCAAAAATAAGGAAAAAGGGAAACAAAACAAAATTAAAATCGAGGATTTTCATCTTCTCTTTCCTACATTTTATAATTAATCTTGTCTTTTCTTGAAAAAAAGCAGTAATTTTGCACCAAATATTATCATCACCCCAACACTTTCAGAACAGCAAAATAAATAGAAGCAAGATGATGACAGCCAATGAAATCCGCGACTCATTCAAGAAATTCTTCGAGTCGAAAGGCCACGCCATTGTGCCCTCGGCACCAATGGTAGTAAAAGACGACCCTACCCTGATGTTCACCAATGCCGGCATGAACCAATGGAAAGATATCATACTGGGCACCCGTGACCCTGAGCCACGCCGGCGTGCCGACACCCAGAAATGTCTCCGCGTGAGCGGCAAGCACAACGACTTGGAGGAGGTGGGTCATGACACCTACCACCACACCATGTTCGAGATGCTTGGCAACTGGAGTTTCGGCGACTATTTCAAAGAAGGCGCCATCGACATGGCCTGGGAATATCTGGTAGACGTGTTGCACCTCGACCCCAAAGACCTCTACGTCACCGTGTTTGAGGGCTCTGCCGAAGAAGGTCTGGAGCGCGACGACGAGGCAGCCAACATCTGGCTCAAGCACGTTCCCGCCGACCATACCATCAACGGCAACAAGCACGACAACTCCCGGCAGACGGGCGACACCGGCCCCTGCGGCCCTTGCCCCGAAACCCATCTCGACTCACGCACCGAGGAAGAGAAACAGAAGGTTCCCGGCCGTGATCTGGTGAACAAGGACGACCCACAGGTGATAGAAATCTGGAACCTCGTGTTCATGCAGTTCAACCGCAAGGCCGACGGCTCGCTGGAGAAGTTGTCGATGAACGTCATCGACACTGGCATGGGCTTTGAACGCCTGGTGCGTGCCCTCCAGGGCAAGCACTCCAACTACGATACCGACATCTTCCAGCCCATCATCCGCGAGATTGAGCGCATCACGGGCATGAAATATGGCGAGAAAGAAGAGACCGACGTGGCCATGCGCGTGGTGGCCGACCACCTGCGTGCCGTGGCATTCAGCATCGCCGACGGCCAGTTGCCCAGCAACGCGAAGGCTGGCTATGTGATACGCCGTATCCTCCGCCGTGCCGTGCGCTATGGCTACACCTTCCTCGGACAGAAGGAGTCGTTCATCTACCGCCTCATCCCCACCCTCGTGGCAGAGATGGGTCCCTCATATCCTGAGTTGCCCGCTCAGCAGAACCTCATCAGCCGCGTGATGAAAGAAGAGGAAGAGTCGTTCCTGCGCACCCTCGACAAAGGCATCAACCTGCTCAATGGCGCCATGGACGAACTGATGGCCCACGGCGAGACTGTGCTCGACGGCGTGCAGGCCTTCCGCCTGTTCGACACCTACGGCTTCCCCCTCGACCTCACCCAACTCATCTGCCGTGAGAATGGCTATACGGTAGACGAGAAGCAGTTTGCCGAAGAGATGGCCAAGCAGAAGGCGCGCGCACGCAATGCCGCCGCCGTGGAGAATTCCGACTGGGTGGAACTACGTGCCGGCGAACAGCAGTTTGTGGGTTACGACTTCACCGAATACAGTTGTCATATCCTGCGCTACCGCATGGTGACGCAGAAGAAGAACTCCTTCTACGAACTGGTACTCGACAACACCCCCTTCTATGGTGAGATGGGTGGACAAGTGGGCGACCGCGGCGTGCTGGTGAGCGAGACAGAGACCATCGACGTCATCGACACCAAGCGCGAGAACAACCAGAGCGTGCATATCGTCAAGGCCCTGCCCAAGGACCTGAAGGCAGAATTCATGGCCTGTGTCGACACCGACCTCCGCAATGCCAGTGCCGCCAACCACACCGCCACCCACCTGCTCGACTACGCATTGAAACAGGTGCTTGGCGACCATGTGGAACAGAAAGGCTCGTATGTGAGCGACGACACCCTGCGTTTCGACTTCTCCCACTTCCAGAAAGTCACTGATGAGGAGTTGCGCCAGGTAGAGCGCATCGTCAATGAGATGATACGTCAGGACCTGCCGCTCGACGAGCACCGTGCCATCCCTATGGACGAGGCCAAGCAAATGGGTGCCATCGCCCTATTCGGCGAGAAATACGGCGACAAGGTGCGCGTGGTGCGTTTCGGTCCGAGTTGTGAGTTCTGCGGTGGTGTGCATGCCAGTTCCACCGGCCGCATCGGGTTCTTCAAGATTGTGAGCGAGAGCAGCGTTGCCGCCGGCATCCGCCGCATCGAGGCAAAGACGGGCAAGGCCTGCGAGGATCTGCTCTACATGCTGGAAGACACGATGAAATCGATTCGCGAACTCTTCAACAACGCCAAGGACCTCAACGGCGTCATCGTGAAATACATGAGCGAGCACGACGCCATGAGAAAGCAACTTGAAGAGTTCAAGGCCCGTGGCGTGGAGAGGGCCAAGGAACAGTTGGTGAAGAATGTGAAGACCATCAATGGCATCCAAGTAGTGAGCGCAGTGTTGCCCATCGACCCCGCAGGCGCCAAAGACCTGGTGTTCAAGGTGCGCTCGTCGATCGAAGGCAGTCTGCTGTGCGCCATTGGCTCCATCCATGAGGGCAAGCCCATGATCAACGTGATGGTGAGCGAAGACCTGGTGAAAGACCATGGCCTGCATGCCGGACAGATGGTGCGCGAGGCAGCGAAACTCATCAAGGGCGGCGGTGGCGGTCAGCCCCACTTCGCCTCTGCTGGCGGCAAGGACACCGACGGTCTCTCTGCTGCCATCGACAAGGTGGTGGCAATGGGCACCCAGAAATAAGAACAAAACCATTAATCACAATCATATGAAAACAATAGCAAGACTATCAATCTTCGTTGCAGCCCTGGCCATGTGTCTCTCTGCCAGTGCCATCGACATCAAGTTCAAGAAAGACAAGACGGTGGTCGACGACATCACCTATACCCTCAACGCAAAGAAGCAGTCGGCAGTAATCGTTCGTGGCGAGCAGCCCTATGTAGGCGACATCGTCATACCCGAGAAAATCACGGTCGACAGCGTCACCTTCTATATCGAGGAGATTGCCTCCGGCGCCTTCAAGGAATGTCCGGGTGTCACTTCCATCGTTATCCCCGACTGCATCACGAAGATTGGCTCCTCTGCCTTCTTGGGCTGTTCGAGCCTCACCGAAATCACCATTCCTTCCCGCATCCAGGAACTGGCTGCCGACATGTTCGAAAACTGCGCCAGCCTCACCACCGTCAACTTCTCTGGCAGCGTGAAGAAATTGGGTGACGACGTCTTCAAGGGCTGCAAGTCGCTTGTCGACTTCGAGGTGCCCAGTGGGGTGACCGAGATTCCCGGTGAAGCCTTCATGGGCTGTGCCGAACTGCGCAACGTCACTCTTCCCTCTGGCATCAAGAAGATTGGCAGCAGTGCTTTCGAGGCTTGCACCAGCCTGGAATACATCGACATCCCTACGGGTGTGAGCAACATCGGTGCCGGTGCTTTCAGCGGCTGCTCCAGTCTGAAGGAGTTCCGCTTCCCTGCTGGCGTGAGCACCATCTCCGCCAACATGTTCAAGAACTGTACCGAACTGACGATGGTGGAAATCTCCAACGCCGTCCGCAAGATCGAGCACGATGCCTTCTTCGGCTGTGCCGTGCTCGACAGCCTCAACCTCACCAACTCCATCACATCGATGGGCAGCAGTGCCTTCGAAGGATGCGCCACGCTGAAGAGGGTGAAGATTCCCAATGGCCTGACAGAGGTTCCCACCGATGCTTTCAAGAACTGCTCCAGCCTCGAGGAGGTGACCTTCTCCAACGCACTGAAGAAAATCAACAGCGGTGCCTTTGAGAACTGTGCCAGCCTCACCCAACTCACCTTACCCGTGTCGCTGAAGGAAATCGGCAACGATGCCTTCGAGGGCTGCAACAATATCACCGACATCTACATCAATAGTTCGATACCCATCAAGATCAGCGGCGGCTCCTTCGCCAAAGCCACGATGAAAGAAGCCATCGTGCACGTGAAGAAAGGTGCCACCACCAACTACAACCTCGACAAGCAGTGGAAGAAATTCCTCAACATCATCGAGTGGAAATAAAAGATTGAGACTATAAAAACCATTCACGGGGAAACGGTCATCAACGCCGTTTCCCCGTAATGGTATAATATACCGCCATATCCACACACCATGAATGTCGCATCCTATCGTCCACGCAATCCCGGTCACGACTATTACGGCCGTGGCATCTATCTCGTTACCTTGGTGGTAAGTGGGCGCGAGGCGTTGTTCGGGCGTCTGAACAGTGATGTGCACCATCCTGAGGTGCTGCTGTCGCCTGTGGGCGAAATGGTGCGTAAAATGTGGCTGCAGACACCCGAGAGACAGATGGCACATGGCAACCACGTAGCGGTGCATGCCTGTGTCTGCATGCCCGACCATTTCCACGGCGTGATAGAGGTATTGGAGCCCATGCAATGGAGCCTCGGCGATATCATACAAGCCTTCAAAGCCTCCTGCACCAGTCGCTGGCAACAGCAGAGCCTCCCCAATTCCACCAATCGACCGATCTCGGTCGATTGGAGCAGGCCCGAGGTGCCGCCATGGCTGCGTGAGAAGGCCTTGCGCCACAGCAATGAAGGATCGCTCGTACGCAGCCTGTCACGAAAGCAACGTCAGGAGTATTATGCCCTGGTACAGCGGCAATACAGACCGCTCTTTGATGATGATTACGACGACACCGTTTGTCTTGACGACAGGCACCGCAAAGCCATGATTGCCTATGTACACGACAACCCGCGTCGAGCCATCTTGCGCCGTCTGTTGCCCGATGTGATGAAAAGATGCCTGCATGTGCAGATAGGCGACCGGTCTTTTGGCGCCTATGGAAATCTCTTTCTCTTGCGGTGGGCCAACAAGGTACAGGTGCAGTGTCACAGGCGTCATCCCCTGAGTGGACTGCCGTATGAAGAGACTGCCGACTACGCACGCCAGCGCGGACAATGGATAGCGGCAGTGATGGGAGGAGCCACTGTAATAGTGACACCCAGCATCTCACGGGGCGAGTTGATGATGAAAAACGAATGTTTAGAGAAAGGATACCCTCTCATCCATCTGCAAAAAGAGCCTATCCACTCCTACTGGAAGCCGGAGAAGCGCCGTTTCGAGGCTTGCGCTAAAGGGCAACTCTTGATACTCGCTCCGTGGACACTTGACGCCATGGAGGAGGTGAACGGGGTGCCCGCCGACAGCGACTATAGTCGATTTCATCACCTCAACAAAATCGCCGCCGACATCTGCGCTTTCAACGGCGACGCTAAAATCGTGAAGATAACAGGGAAAATAGCACAAAATCAATAGGGTTTGGTTTTTTTTGCTTATTTTTGCAATCTCATAACAAGACTACCAATCAGATGGATAAGAGAAACAATAAGACGTTGTGGCTGCTGCTCATTATCTGCTTGCTCACCGTCGTCCCCTTCCTGGGCATTTACGACTATAACACCAAGGGAGAGCCGCGCGAGAGCATCGTGAGTTACACGATGATAGAATCGGGCAACTGGATTCTTCCTCGCAACAGTGTAGGCGAGATGGCCTACAAGCCCCCATTTTTCTATTGGACCGTGGCAATAGTGAGTGCCATTTGGGGCGAGGTGACCGAGTTCACCTCGCGCATCCCGTCGGCCGTTGCCTATATCCTGCTCACCATAGCCACGTTCCTGTTTTATGGACGCCGGGTTGACAGGAAACTGGCATTGGCTACGGCATTGGTGTCGTTCACCACATGGGAATTACACCGCCATGGCTTCAACTGCCGCATAGACATGCTCCTCACCTTCTTCATCGTCGGGGCACTAATGGCGTTCTACCGATGGTATGAGCGAGGCATGCACGGCATACCGCTGTGGGCCATCCTCCTGATGAGCCTTGGCACGCTCTCCAAAGGACCCATCGGCGCGCTGCTGCCATGTCTGGTGACAGGGGTTTTCCTCCTGTGCAGAAGAGTGAACTTCTTCCGGGCCTTTTTCTCGATGCTGGCTTTCGGCCTGCTGTCATTGATTTTGCCCGCCATCTGGTATTACGCCGCATGGCAACAGGGCGGCCAGGAATTTATAGACCTTGTGATGGAAGAGAACGTGGGCAGGATGACCAGCACCATGTCGTATCAATCATGCGTGGAACCATGGTACTACAACTTCATCACCCTCCTGCCCGGCTATCTGCCTTGGACCCTCCTTGCCTTGTTGGCATTGTTTGGTGTCGATTGGAAAAAGATAGGAAAGGGCAATGCCGATGAAGAAGGAAAGAAGCGCAGCATCCTTTCGCGTGCGGTGTCAAGTCTCCGCAATGTCTCATCCCTCGACCTGTTCTCCCTGCTGTCCATCGTGGTCATCTTCGTGTTCTACTGCATCCCCCAAAGCAAGCGCAGCGCATATCTGATGCCCATCTATCCCTTCATCGCCTATTTCGTTGCCAAACTGTTGTTCTGGGTTCATGATTACCATCCACGTATCTGGAAAGGCTATTGCGGTTTCCTCTCGATAGCAGGCCTTGTCGTGGCACTGGCTTTCGTGGTGCTGAAATGGATACCCATCGACCAAGGCTGGTTCCATGGCCGCCATGGTTTTCAGAACTACACCATGGTTCTCCTTTTACAACAAGCCGGGGCATGGTGGCAATGGCTGATACTGGCTCTTGGCGTAGTGGTATTGGCGGGCTGGTGGAAGAAGAAGATGTATTTCTGGGGGATTGTGGCACTAATCATGGCCATCTATCTGCATGTCGACGCCATCTACAAACCGGCAGCACTCAATGCCAAGTCGGTGAAAGGCATTGCCGCCAAGGTAGAGGAGTTGGTTCCCGAAGACAAGGGCAAACTCTATGAGTTTATCGAGGACGGTGTGCTTGCCAAGGGCGACCCCGTGCATTATTTCGAGATGAACTTCTACCTTCACGACCGTGTGGCGAATTTCTATAAAGACAAGCCATCTTCGGGCTTCCTCATGATAGGTACCGAAGATGCCGAACGTTGGTTGCCGAAATTCGAGGAGGAGGGTTATCGTTTCACCAGAATGTATGACTCCGGCGAACAGCGCGTGGCAGGTCAGCCGATGCTTCTGCTGAAGTTCGACAAGCAAGTGGTGAACACCCCATCCAACAGTTGAGCGGCTGTCAGTCGAGGAATTCCTTGACGGTATAGAGTGGTCTGCGCTTCACCTCTACATACGTCTTTCCGATATACAGGCCCACGGCACCAAAGCAGAAGATGCTGATGCCGCCCACAAACCAGATACTGAGCATGAGGGAAGCCCATCCGGGCGCTGCCGTGCCCCAGATGAGAGAGTATAGCACATACAGTCCGATGAGGAGGCTTACAAAGATGAAAGCCAACCCAAGGTACATGATGTAATAAATGGGCTTTACGGAGAAGGATGTAATGCCGTCGACAGCCAGGTTGAGCATCCTTCCGAGGGTGTATTTCGACTTTCCCGCCTGCCGCTCCGTAATCACGTCGTCGACAGTGGTAGAGTCGAAGCCTACGAGCGGTATCAGTCCTCTGAGATAGAGGTTTCGCTCCCCATATTGTGAGAGCGCCTGCAGCACCCTCTTGCTGAGGAAGCGGAAGTCGGCGTGATTGAAAACGCTCTCCACCCCCATCTTATTCTGCAACTGGTAGAACGCCACGGCTGTCAACCTCTTCATCACGGGGTCGGCCTTTCTCGACACTTTCACCCCATACACGATGTCATAGCCTTCTTCGTAGGCATCAATCATCTGCTCGATGCAGTTGATGTCATCCTGCAAGTCAGCATCTATGGTGATGACGGCATCCGAAATGTCCTTGGCTTGCATCATCCCTGCCATGATGGCATGCTGGTGCCCCACATTATGTGCGAGGCAGAGGCCCTTGAACCGTTTGTTGGCATGGTGCAACTGCCTGATGATTTCCCAAGTGTTGTCCCGGCTTCCGTCGTTGACCAGGAGTATGAAACTGTTGGGCGTTATCTTGCCCTTTTCGATAAGACTATCGAAAAGGTTGTTGAGTTGCACTGCCGATGCCTGCAGTATTTCCTCCTCGTTGTAGCAGGGTGCCACAATGGCCAGTTGTATCATGTCTGTAAAAATTTTAAATGATGTGATGACCTACAACACAGTCTTCATTTCGAGAGCCGCTTCTTCTGTTCGATAGCGAAGGGGGTATAGGTGCCAAACTCATAGCCATGCTTCTTGAGCATCTTGACCAGTCTGTCAAGCCTTTGCACCATTTGTAGTCCGCTGTGGTTCTTGATGATGAAAGGCATCTTCATCTCGGGATGCTCCTTGAGTTCATAAAACTCCCACGGGTGGAAGTAGGTGACAAAGTATCCATCGTGCTTGAGCACCCTTCTCACCATACGGTGGTAGAGGCCTTCCGGCAGGTTGTGCAAGGCGAGCCAGAAGAGCGGAAACCGCAAGAGGGGTGTCACCGATGCCGGTATCTGCACCACGTCGCCTTTCATGAAGCATGTTCTCGGGTCGGTGAGATGCATGTATCTGCCAGGTATGAAAGCAGGGTTGAGCGACGAGTTATAGAGGTATCCTGCCTTTGCGATGTCGTCATCGCTGACGGGAAACATCCTTGGCTGCCGGTATCCCATGGCCTGCAGTCCTGTGGCGGCCTCAAGTATGGTCTTCGATTCCATGACATCGGTAGCCTTCGGCTGCCAGTGGTCTACGCCATGACATGCCAACTCATGTCCCTCGTCTATGATGCGGCGGATGGTATCGGGGGCATTGTTCACGAAATTTCCCGTGCAGAAGAAGGTGGCTTTCACCTCATTTTCCTTCAGCACGTCGAGAATCCTGTGAGTTCCTGTCACAGAGACTTCCATACCCTGCTGCAAAGAGAAATCCACTCCATGTTCGCGTGGAACGTCAAACTCTTCGGTGTCAAAACTAAGAAGAACCATTGTTATCTTTATTTAGTTTGTTTTTCTGCCACGAATAATTGTCCTTCGTGGTGGAATACAGTGCAAAAATAACAATAATTGTGAGATATGCCAAATTTTCGGGCACGAATCAGCCCAAGCCTTGAAAGACTGCAAAGTCCTTTCACAAAAACCATCCACGGAAAAACGTCGCCAAAGACAGTTTTCCGTGGATGATTATCTGAAGTAGTATACCGGCTTATCTTGCCAGGTCGAATCCCAGGCGCACACCGTCGTAGTTCTTGCTCAACTCACCGATGGTAGCCAAAGTAGCATTGCCGCTCATGCCCCCAATGGTCTGCAAGATAGTGAGCAGTTTCTGCGACTCGAAGAGCAGACTGATTCCCGAGGACGAGGCGGTGATATACGCATTGATGGTGAAGAGCAGCGTCTTGATGGTCATCTGCCCCGTGTTGGGGTCATAGGCATAATTGCCGCTGACGGTCTTTCCTGCTACCTTTGCCGTGAAGGTATTGTCTTTGCCAAAGGTGAAATAGGTGTTCGACGAACTGATGCCTGCACTGTTGTAATAGTTGAGCAGCGTCGACTTGATTTTCTGCGATGCCACCTCGCCGCCGGCCTGTGCCAGGAGGTTGTCGCTGGTGAAGGCGCATCCCGGACCTGAATATTTCCAGGTGCCCACAAGGCTCTCCTGAGATATCTTGTTCAGTCCGAGCACGCTGCCCAAGACGTTGCCCAAGATACTGGTGCCGTCGATACCACTGAGAATACCGCCCTGGTTGCCTAAAGTGCCACAACCCGCCAGCAATACGACGGCCATGGCCATGGTAAGGATTTTTTTCTTCATGTTCTTGCTTTTTATGATAGTTATTTGTAAGTCTTATCGTATAAGTCTTTGCAAAAATAAGCAAAAACTACGAATACAACAACATTGTGCAAGGAAAAATCCGAATTGCACAACAACAAGGGACATATACCGAGGCGTCCGCCGATGTTCATCATGCGCGCATGATAAACCTTAAATCTTAAATCTTAAATCTCAAACCTTATACCTTAAACCTCCACCTGCGTCTTAGGCCAGTTGACGAGGAAGAGGTGGCTGGTGGCACGGGTGAAGGCGGTGTATAGCCAGTGGAGATAGTCGGGCGTCACCATATCGTCGGTCATGTAGCCTTGGTCCACATACACATGCTCCCATTGTCCGCCCTGCGCCTTGTGGCACGTCACGGCATAGGCATACTTCACCTGCAGGGCGTTGTAGTAGGCATCGTCGCGCACCTTCATCATCCTGTCGTGCTTCAGGGGGATGTCGGCATAGTCGTCGCTCACTCCCTGAAAGAGGGCATCGCTCTGCTCCCTGGTGAGCGATGGCGCGTCAGACCGCAGCGAGTCGAGGACAACGGTGCAGGTGAGTTCGCGGTCGTCGTAGTCGGGCAGCGTGAGGGCCACATCGGCAAAGCGCAGCCCATAGAGGTTGCGGTAGTTGCGCACACGCCTCACCCTCGCCCTGTCGCCATTGGCAAGGAAGTCGAGCCCCACCTTTTGCTGTTCGGTCCAGTAATAATTGTTTCTCACCACCATGAGCATATCGCCCGACGACAGTTCCTCCTCTCTGCCAAGCACGCTGTTGCGGATGCCCTGGTTGTAGATGTTGGCGCGTTTGTTCGACCGGGTGAGCACGATGGTCTCATCGTAGCCTACCCTGCTGTAACTGGCATCGAGCGACTCTATCAGTTCGTCGCCTGGCATCAAGTGGATGTCGGCGAACCCTTCGAACCTCACCTTCGGGAGCAGCGTCTCCCCGTCGCGCCCAATCATCCTTCTCACCACAGTGGCGTTGTAGAGGATGCCCGACTCCTGTCCCTGGCGAAGCACCTCGTCGAGTTGACAATGCATCACATGCAGTCCGTAGCCCGCCATGAAGTCGGCATTGAGGGCAGGCGACTCCTCCTCGCCCACCGGTGGCAACTGTGCGGTGTCGCCGATGAGGAGCATCCTGCAGTTCTGTCCAGAGTAGACAAAACTCACCAGGTCGTCGAGCAGCCGGCCACTGCCAAATCGTGCGTCGCCCTCTCCCTCATTGGCAATCATCGATGCCTCGTCGATGATGAAGAGGGTGTCGCGGTGCAGGTTGTCGCCCAGGAGGAATCCCGTCATTTGTCCGGTAAACGACTGCTGCCTGTATATCCTCCGGTGGATGGTAAACGCGGCGTGGCCACTATTGAGCGCGAACACCTTTGCCGCCCGCCCTGTGGGTGCCAGCAGCATCACTTTCTGTCCCATGGCCACCATCGACCTGACGAAAGCCCCTGCCACGGAGGTCTTTCCCGTGCCTGCCGCCCCGCGCATAATCATCACGGTGTGGTTGTCGGCATGGGTCATGAACGCTCCAAACACCCTGATGGCATGCTCCTGTTCTGCCGTGGGCTGCAACTGCAGGGCGTGCCTCACCCTGTCGGATAATTCGATATCTGTCATCATCAATGTATTCAACTTACGCATGTAGTAGATGTGTGATAATGAGTGTCACTTCGTGACAGAACCAACGGTCACTGTTCGCGAAGCGAGGGAAAGTAAATCTTACAAATCTTTTCAAATCTTTCAAAAACAGATTTGTTAGATTTTTATAGATTTGAAGGATTTCTCGCCGTAGGCGACTAAATATCACCAAATACGAATGCTTGAGAAACTTGAGTAAACTTATTTCCTTGCAAAAATAAGGGAAAGCCCAGAAATGTCAAAACAAATCATCGGAAAAAGAAAAAAAATGAGTACCTTCGCCGCATCATTCATCATTCCACAACATGATTCATCGTATCACCAATATTCTCCGTAGCCTGACAACCCCCATCCTGCACGAGTTGCCTTTCTTCCTCACCTTTTTCTTCCTGATGGGAATGCGGCCGTTGCTCAACATCCTCGACCAAACGACCATCCTCGACCCCGACACCACGACATTCGACCTGGTGGGCCGACTGGCCATCGTATTCCTCTATGGTTACCTCCTTACCGCCCTCATCCACTGGGCGGACAAGCGCTGGCTGAAGGTGACGGTCTACATCGTGACATTGGCATTCTTCATTGTCGACCTCTTCCTCCTCCGCACCTTCGACATGATATTGCGCCCCAATGTGCTCATGCTCCTGGCAGAGACCAACGGCAGCGAGTCGTCGGAATTTCTGCGGCTCTTCGTGCTGTCGAAGAGTGGTCTGGGCAACCTTGTCATCATCGCACTGGTGATAGCCGCCATCTGCTTTGCCGAGAGGGCATACCGCCGATGGCTTCTTCCCCGTTGGCGCGAGCATCGCAGTGCATGGGCAGGACTGGCCATTGGCTTGGTGCTGCTCTTCGGCGTGTTCTCCTGCGGCACCTTCGTCCGACTGCTCCAAAGCAGCGACATCGAGCGCTATTTCGGTCAGCAAGAAGAAGACATGGTGCGCCCCTCCGACCCCATCAGCAGTCTGTTTCAGAGCATCTACGGCATGCGGCTCATGGGTAAGGAGATGCGTACGGCCATCTCCACCAACTACCATCTCGACACCTCTGCCACGGTGACCGAGAGCGACTCGCTCAACGTGGTGCTTATCATCGGCGAGTCGCACAACAAATATCACTCCAGCCTATATGGCTACAGCCTGCGCACCAACCCCTTGCTCGAGGCAGAGCAGGAACAAGGGCACCTGTTCCTCTTCCACGATGCCGTCACTCCCTTTAGCATCACCAGTCCTGCGATGAAGAACATGCTCTGCTGCAACAGTGTGGCCGATGATGAGCGCTGGCAGGATTCGCCCTATCTCCCCGCCGTCTTCAAGAGGGCCGGCTACAACGTCTATTTCTGGGACAATCAGCGCAAGGTGAGTCCCAACGCGCTCTACACCTTCGCCATCAACTCCTTCCTCTACAACGACACCATCATGCGCCTGTCGTATACCGTCACGAGCAACCGCAGTTTTGCCTGCGACTACTCCATCGTGCATTCCTTTGCCACGAGCAACCTGCAGATGGGCAAGCACAACCTCGTGATGTTCCACCTCATGGGACAGCACTTCATCACCGCCGACCGCTTCCCTCACGTGGAGCAGTTTGAGCGGTTTACCCCCGACAGCGTCCCCCTTCAGGCTCCTTACCTCACCCCCAGGAAGAGGCAACTCATTGCCGACTACGACAACGCCACGCTCTACAACGACTATGTGCTGAAACGTATCATCGACCTCTTCCGCGAGAAGAACGCCGTGGTGGTGTATCTCTCCGACCATGGCGAGGAGACCTACGACTACCGCGACACCATGGGGCGCCACTACACCGAGATGGATGACCCATGGCTGAAATATGTGCACGAGGTGCCGTTCTTCGTTTGGTGCTCCGACAAGTTCGTCGACACTCATCCCCAAATGGTAGAGCAAATTGCCCGCTCGGTCAACCGCCCCTTCACCACCGACAACATCTGCCACATGCTCTTCCACCTTGGTGGGGTGAAGACACCATACTACAAACCCGACCGCGATATCATCGGTGACCAGTTCAAGCCCCGCCGCCGCATTGTGGAAGGGAAGGACGATTTCGTGAGGGTAGACTTCGACAGCATAAGGAAAAAATAAAGGCTACAGGTCATCTGTCCTACGGATAACTGTATACTATCAAACAGCCGCCCCCAAAAGTCTCGAGACTTTTAGGGGCGGCCCTTTTATACTCCTTTCAAATGAGTGAATGCGAAACCCGGAATTACTGTCCGAACAACTCGTCGAGCAGTGTGTAGAATGCAGGATCCTCACCTACGATGGTCCTTACAATCTTACCGTCGGGGCCGATGACAATCTTGGTTGGGAATCCTGTGATACCATAATCAGCAAGAACTGTCGACTCTTTTGGACAGTAGACGTGCAGCCAAGGCAACTCATGTTGCTTCACGGCAGCCTTCCATTTCTCCTCGGTATCGTTGCAGTCGATGCCTAAAATCTCAAACTTGCCGGGATACTTGGCGTAGTACTCCTTCATCTTTGGGAACCCCTTGATGCACCAGACGCACCATGACCCCCAGAAGTCGAGGATGACATACTTGCCACGCAGCGAGGTGAGGGCGAGGGGTTTGCCGTTGATGTCGTTAAGCGTAAACACCGGTGCCTCGATTCCTGCTACCTGCTTCTTCTGCGCCTCCTTTTCTTCAGCCTCAGCCCTTTCATTTTCCTCAGCAGCGGCTATCCAACTGTCGTAGAGTGACTTCATGCGGCCCTCGCGAACAGAGACATCAAACAAGGCGTAAGCCTCCTTTTTCTTGTCAAGACCATTGATGCTTTTCAGCAACCACACAGCAGCCTCCTGCTTGGGATGAGCCTTGATATAGTCGAACAGTGCCTCCTGATAACGATCGAAACTGGGCTCATAGATGTCATTGTAGAACTTGGTGAGTTCCTCCTCGCTGACAGTGCCATTCTCCCTCATCTCACGGAATTGTCTTCCATAGCCGCTCGACTCTTTCACTGCATTCTCATTAAAGAGGTCCACTTTGTGGTATTCGGCATAGAATCCCGTGCCATCCACGTCATAGCGGGTTCCGTCGGTATCCCAAAGACGCATTTCCTCGCCCGGAACAAGGGGCAACGAGTAAAATCGTGGCGACTCCATATCGCCGCGCAACAGCCTGGGCTGAACAAGATACCCCTCACCGATGGTATCCACCTCGAATTCAAACTCAAATTTGCCATTCTTTCCTATGAAGGTCTTTTCTTCCTTGCCTGAACGGTAAATCACCGCGGTATCACCGAAGTCAAAGATATCGAGTTTCACTTTCAGCGTTTTGTTCCCATTACCGGCAGCCCATCCACACATGGCGACGGCAGCGAGCATCATCATCAAAATGGTTCTTTTCATATTACTTGCTTATCATTATTACGATTCAACATACAAAAGTAGTTTTTTGCCATGACATATCCAAAAAATGCCCTCTTATTTTGTCTGTTTACGAAAAACGACAAGCAATTCAAGTGACACAAGTATGGGGGAAAAGAATAGCAAATACAAATAAAAAGCGCACAAAACGGAGAAAGACTCTCGGTATTTGCAAAAAAAAACGTAATTTTACCCCCCGAAAACCATCTCATGTCTTACTGATGATGAAAAGACTACTAAAACCCATTGCGCTCTGGCTGGCCTCCTTGATTGTGGTGGCGGCAGCCTTGCTTTTCTATGATGCCGACCTGCTTTGGAAGGTTCAGCAACACAATGTTTTTCTCAACACGTCATTGTTCTTCCATCAGATGATGGCGGTGCCCGGTGGCATGCTTTCCTATTTGGCGGCATTCTTCACCCAACATTTCTATTATCCCTGGGTAGGCGTGATACTGCTCTGCTGCTGGTGGCTGCTGCTGATGTGGCTGACGAAACGCACGTTCAACATCCCCGGTAAATGGACGGTGCTGACATTGATTCCCGTTGCCATCCTATTGGTGGCCAACATGGTCTTGGGCTACTGGGTCTACGTCATCAAACTCCCCGGCTTCTTCTATGTCGCCACCATCGGTGTGACAGCAGCCACAGCCCTGCTATGGGCATATCGCTGCCTGCCAAAGAACATTTGGGTACGCATGGCCTTCATCATTGCGGTGACACTCGTGGGCTATCCGCTGATGGGTGCCTATGCCCTGGCAGCCGCAGCGCTCATGGCAGTGATAGAGTGGCGTCTTCCCAATTCGCGTGGCTCCCACATCCTGCTGAGTATCACAGCCCTGCTGAGCATCATCTTCATCCCACTGCTCTACTATCGCTTCGTCTACAATCAGACCAACCTCGCCGATATCTATCGTACAGCCATTCCTGCCTTCACCGTTTCCGACCATTATCCCCAATTCTATTATCCATACTATGCGCTGGCCGCCTGCTTCTTGATTATGGCCATCACCTACCGCCAAAATCACAAGGAGCAAAACGCCCAAAAAGCCCATAACACCCAAAATGCCCCAAAAAGCAAAAAAACAGCCCCCAAGGCTCTGCCCATCACATCCTATATCCTGCCTTGCGCCGTCCTTGCCGTCATCGCTGTATGCGTCTATCATTTCTGGTACAAGGATGCCAACTTCCACCATGAACTGCGCATGCAACGCTGCATCGAGCAGGCCGACTGGGAAGGTGTCATCGAGGAAGGTACCAAGCAAGACGACGAACCTACCCGGGCCATCGTGATGATGCACAACCTGGCCCTGAGCCGTTTAGACCGCCAATGCGATGAGATGTACAAGTTTCCGAAAGGTTCCAGAAAATACAACACGTCGCTGCCTGTCTATATGTACAATGTCGCCGGCAGGATGATGCTCTATCAGTATGGCGCCATCAACGAGTGCCACCGGGTGTGCATGGAAGAAGGTGTGGAGTATGGCTGGAACGTGGAACAGTTGAAAGACATGGCACGCTGCTCCATCCTCAACAAGGAGCCGCAGGCGGCAAGGAAATTCCTCGACCTCCTCCGCCATACCTGCTATTATGGCGATTGGGCCGACCACATGGAGAAGTTGCTCAACGACAAGCAGCAGTTGGCCAAGGACAAGGAGACGGGACCCATCACCCACATGATGCACTACACCGACGGACTGAACGCGGTGGAGGGCTATGTGGAGAGATTCCTGATGACCACGCTGGCACAGCAGGATGCCGACGACCCCAAATTCCAGGAACAGGCTGTCATCGCCTCGATGTGGACAAGAAATCCCGACCTCTTCTGGCTCCGGTTCAAGCATTATGTGGAGCAGAAGACCGACGGCAACATTCCCCGCTGCTTCCAGGAGGCGGCATGGCTCTTTGCCAACCTGCAAGGACAGGAAGGGCTCGACGAGTGGGAACTCGCGCCGGGTGTGAAGGAGAGTTTCAATGCTTTCATGAAACAAATGGAGCAATTCAAGAAGAACCCCAACGCATTCAACAAGAAAACCATATTGGATACTTTCGGCTCTACCTACTATTTCGAATACTTTTTCTTAAAAGACATCACCTACTATTAACATGAAGAGACTGCTTTTGTTCACCGCCATGGCAACACTGCTGGTGGCTTGTGGAAACGACATACCCCAAAATTTCTGGGAGGCTGACGAACTCCCCAACATCTATCCTGACTACACCAACGTCACGGTGCCCATCAACATCGCGCCGCTAACCTTCCAAATCGACGGTCATGCCGACGATGTGGTGGCGAGGCTCTCGGCCGGCGAGGAAGAGGTCATCTGCAGCGGACGGGAGATTATGCCCGATGCCGATGACTGGAAACGGCTCACCGAGCGTGCCAAGGGCGATGCCATCAAGGTAGAGGTGTATGTGGAGCAGAACGGCAGTTGGAGGCGCTTCAAGCCTTTCAACATCTATGTCTCGTCCGACTCCATCGACCCCTATATCAGTTATCGACTGATTCCACCTTCGTATGTCACCTATGAGGACCTGACCATCAACCAGCGCTGCCTGGAAAACTACGATGAGAGTGTGATATACAACAACATGCTCTGCTCCGACGGGGGCGACGGACAGTGCATCAACTGCCACAACTACCAGCAATACAACCCCGAACGGATGCAGTTTCACGCGCGTCAGCGCATGGGCGGAACGGTCATCGCCTATGATGGTGACATCAGGAAAATCAACATGCGGAATGACTCTATCCTCTCTGCAGGTGTCTATCCCGCATGGCATCCCTCGCTCAAACTCATCGTCTATTCCACCAACATGACCGGCCAGGTGTTCCACAGCGTCAATCCCAACAAGATTGAGGTGTTCGACTCCGAAAGCGACCTCATCGCCTATGACGTGGAGAAAAACGAGGTGACCAATATCGAGAACGACTCCACGGAGATGGAATGCTTCCCCTTCTGGGCGCCCGACGGCAAGACGCTCTACTACTGCAGCGCCCATTTCGAATACCGCGACACGATAGACAAGGGAGCAGAGTTCATCACGCGCACGCAAGAGGCGAAATACAACCTCTACAAGAAGAGTTTCGACCCTGCCACCATGCAGTTCGGACCTCGCGAACTGGTGTTTGCCGCCGATTCCATCGACAAGAGTGCCACCCTGCCACGCATCTCGCCCAATGGCCGCTTCCTGATGTTCACGCTTGCCCAATATGGTGTTTTCCATATCTGGCACCACGATGCCGACCTATGGATGCTCGACTTGCAGACGGGCAAAGCACGCATCATGGGCGAACTCAACTCTCCCGACACCGAGAGTTATCACTCCTGGTCGAGCAACGGCAAATGGGTGGTGTTCAGCAGCCGCCGCTACGACAGCAACTACACCCGTCCGTTCATCGCCCATATCGACAGCAACGGCCGCGGCAGCAAGCCCTTCGAACTGCCCTGTGCCTATCCCGACCGGCATCGTCAGTTGCTGAAGAGTTACAACGTCCCGGAGTTCATGCATGGTCCTGTCACCATCACCCCCCAGCAGTTTGCCGACGCCCTCAAACAAGAAGGCGAACCGGTGAAATATGTCAACAGGCTGAACAAGTAGTGTTCCCACGACCTATCGGCAAATCGTAATCAAAAAAACGAAAAAACGAAGGAAAACTTGCCGCTATCGGCAAGAATTTGTATCTTTGACTCAAATTCAACCAAAAACTTGCCGATAGAATGGAATACATATCCGTAAAGCAGTTTGCCGAGAAATATGGCATCAGTGCACGGCCACTTTAGAACCAAACCACCATGCAAGAAACTTCACACATATCCGACAACGACCAGCGGCTCGTGATAAGAATAGGACGGACGGCTATCGCCTTCCTCACCCTCCAGGGCCAACAAGTGGCCGACTATGAGGAGACGGAGATGAAAGGCGGCATCTCCGTGGCTGCCAACCTGCGCGAATGGCTGAAATCGCATCCACAACTGTCTGCCGCATACGACCGGGCCGACATCCTGCTCCTTTCCCCTACCCTCCTGGTGCCTTCCGATGAGTTCGACGCCGAGGATGCCGCCCCACTCTACAAATACACTTTCACTGGGCACGACCGCGACATGGTGGCACACCAAGCGATTGCCGGACATCATGCCGTGGTGGTCTTCGGCATCGACAAAGACCTCCATACCGTACTTTCCGACACTTTCGCTACCTGCCGCTGGCAACCCGTATGCCTCCCCGTGTGGCGCCACGAAGGAAAGCAGCGCGGCAAGGACGAGAAAAACAGCAAACGGCTGTATGTCTATCTGCACGACGGACAGGCCGACCTGTTCAGTTTCAACGGCAGCCATTTCAAGTTCAGCAACACCTTCGAAGCCACCAATGCGAAAGACGTGCTCTACTACGTGCTCAACGCCTTCACCCAACAAGGCATGAAGGCCTCGCGCGACGAGGTGGTGGTGCTTGGCAGCATGACCAACAAACAATGGCTCACTCAACAAATGGCGACGTATGTGGGACAAGTGACCGTGCCCGACATGTCAGACCCCACAATGCCCCTCGACCTCGTATTCTCTATTAAGTAGCCACTTCGGTCAAGTTTCAATCTTCAATCGGATGAAGTCCGGTCAATTTCAATCTTCAATCGGACGAAGTCCGGATAATTTTCAATATTAATGCGTATCATTACCGGAAAATACAAAGGCCGCAGGTTCGACGTGCCCCGTACGTTCAAGGCACGTCCCACCACCGACTTCGCCAAGGAGAATATCTTCAATGTGCTCAACAGTTACGTAGACCTCGACGGTGCCCACGCCCTCGACCTCTTTTCGGGAACCGGCAGCATCACGCTCGAACTGTTGTCGCGAGGCTGCGCCGAGGTGGTGAGCGTGGAACTCGACCGTGCCCACCATGCGTTCATCCGCCAGTGCGTGGAGCGTATCGGCGACCCCAATGCCTTACTGGTGCGCGGCGACGTGTTCCGTTTCCTGAAGAGTTGCCACCGCCAGTTCGACCTGATTTTTGCCGACCCTCCCTACGCCCTCGAGCAACTCACCACCCTTCCCACACTCGTCTTCGACGGCAACCTGCTGGCTCCCGGCGGCATCTTCGTGCTCGAGCATGGCAAGCAGAACGACTTTTCCGCACTGCCACAGTTTGTGGAGCGAAGAGCATACGGAAGCGTGAACTTCAGCATTTTTAAGATTGAAAATTGAATATTGAAAATTGAAAATTACCGCTTTGCGGTGAAGTTGCTCTCGCTTAATCGCAACTTTGAAAATTGAATAAACCTAATTCACATCAACGGTGAGAAGAGCCTTACTACCGACTCTGTGAGTTTTGAGAGGAAAGGCCGCTTGGAGAATTGGGCAAGCGAGAGGGGTTCGCACTGTTTCAGGTCGTCCATCACCACCTCCTTCATCCTTTTCACCGTTTCCGTATCGTAGATGAAGGCGTTGGCCTCGAAATTGTTCTCGAAACTGCGGAAGTCGACATTTGCCGAGCCGCACGAACACACGGTGTCGTCGCAGACGAGCACCTTGGAGTGATTGTAGCCCCCTTTGTAGAGGAAAATCTTCACCCCTGCCTTGAGCACCTCGGCATAGAACGAGCGGCTTGCCCATTCCACCCACTTCGTCTCACCCCGCTTAGGCACCACCAGCCTCACGTCGACACCAGAGATGGCACACGTGCAGAGAGCGAAGAGCACCGATTCGGTAGGCATGAAATAGGGCGTCTCGATATACACATAGCGTTGTGCATTCATCAGAATCCGCACAAAGCCCTGTGTCAGTTCGGGCCATTCCGACGTGGGGTTGCTGGTGACAATCTGCGTGAGGCATCCGTTTTTCGAGACCTTTTCCGGCTCAGGGAAATACACCTTTCCCGACACCACCGAACGGTCGACGAAATACCAGTCGAGCAGGAAAGCCGTCTGTATGCCATACACCGCCTTTCCCTTTATCAGCAAGTGGGTGTCGCGCCATGGCGTGTCGGTGCCTTTCACATAGCGCAAGGCGATGTTCATCCCTCCTATCAGTCCTACCTTCCCGTCGACCACACACAACTTGCGGTGGTTGCGGTAGTTGATTTTCGAGGTGAACGAGGGGAACCTCACCGGCATGAAGGCGTGCACATCGATTCCTGCCTCGCGCATACGCTCAAAAAACTCGTTCTTCACGCTGAAATTGCCCACATCGTCGTAGATGACCCTCACCTCCACGCCTTCCTTGGCCTTGTCGATAAGGGCATCGCTGACGAGGCGCCCAAGGGGGTCGTCGTCGAAGATGAAGGTGATGAGGTGAACGTGGTGCCTTGCGCTGGCGATGGCACGGAGCATGGCAGGAAACATTTCATAGCCCGAGGTGAAGATTTCCACCTCGTTGCCTTGGAAGGGCAGCGCCACGTTTTGCGTAGAGAACTGGCTCACCAGTTTCTCGTATTGCGGCGGTATCACTAGGTCGTGCTGCTCGGCAAAGCCCATAATCGACCGTTTGGAGAGTTGGTCGAGACTCTGCTGTGTGATATATTTCTCCTTTCTTGTATCCTTCCCGAAGAAGATGAAGAGCACAATGCCTGCCACAGGCAGGAAGAGGAGCACCAGAAGCCATGCCATCGTCTTCACCGGCGGCCTGTTCTCCATCACCACGACAACGGCGGTGACGACAACGGTCAGGACATAAAGCCAGAAGACCAGGACGACTATCCAATGCAGGTAAATCATGGTTGTGGGGGATTTTTCTCCTTTTTCTGTATATACGCCAGTTCGTTGATGGCATAGTCGGCATTTTCCGGGTCGTCGAGCATGCCGTTGAGAAGGGTTTTGGCTTTCTCATACTCCCCTTTCTCTACCAGCACAAAGACCTTGCGCCGCTTGAGGAAGGCGAGGAACTTCAGGATATGGGGTTCGGGAAGCGCCTCATCGTCATTGGGGTCACCGCCCGACTCCAGGTTGGAGATGATTTGGTCGATGTAGTTGAGGCTTCTGAAGTCACCGGAGTTGACCATGCAGTTGATCATCTCTTCTGTATAAGTGATGCGGTGGAGGTTGGACACCATGTCGAGGTAGGTCATGGCACGGTCATACTGTTTCAGTTCCACGTAGATGAACCCGATGAGGTAGCACACCTCGAAGAAGGCGTCGCGCTGTCCGCTCTTGAGCGTGTCGAACTGTGCGTTGAGGTCGTGAAACACCATCTCGAGCCTTGGCAGTGCCTCGTAGAACCGTCCTGCGAGGAAGAACTTCTTGCCGATATACATCTGTTGTGCCACGTTGCCGATGATGCACTCGCAGATGAGTTTCTGCTCTTCGGTAAGGCTGTCGATGCCGTCGGTCTTCACCTTCTCCATCGCCTCCTTCCACATGTAGTTGCTCTCGTCGATGAGTTGTTGCTCCGTCGCCCTGTCGCATGCCACGAGCACTGAGTTGGCCTGCAGTTCGTTGTGCTTGCGGAACGGGGTTTCGGGGGCCGGTGGCAGTGGCACAAGACAGAGGGTGAAGCGGTAGTATGAGGCCATGCCGTCGTCGCCCTGCGGGGTGACGGTGATGGTCATCGTGCGCTCCTTTCCCGGATAACCAGGGTCGTCGAAGTCGAGTGTCATCACGGTGGTATCGAAATGGGCATAGTCTCTCAGCAGGAGCAATTCTTTCAGGTCGAGGGCCATTATGCTGTCGTGACCTTCAAACTCCTGCCGCTCCTTGCCCTGTACGACGAGTGATTGGGCCTCGATGCCGGTGATGCCCATCACCTTGTCGAGCAGCATGTCGAGGTGCATCACCCTGTCGGGTCCCATGCGCATCGTCTCGTCGCCCTGTTCGCGCAGTTCCTGCTGCCGCAGGAGGAACAGTTCGCGGTTGTAGTTGGCCTTGCCGATTTCCAGGTCTCTCTCTTTCTGCTGTTCCTCATCCATCTCGCGGAAACGCCTGCCGAAAGCATTCTGCCAACTGAACGCCCCTCCCATGGCATTGGCCAGCACGTCTTTGGCATCATCGGGATGCAGGAGCACCGACGACACCACATGCACGTCGATCTCGTTTTTCTTCTCGTTGACGGAATACACCAATTTCTCTACCTCGGAATTGAGGTTGCACTGGTTGCAGATAGTGCGCACGGTATGGATATTGTCTACCGACGTGGAGAAACAGAAGTAGTATCCCAGGTGGGCGTAAAGCGTGCCTGGTGTGAGCCGCAGCCGGAAATGGCCGTTCTGATAATCGTATGCCGCCACTTTGTCGGTATCCTCCTCGCTCCATGTCACGTCGCAGTTGAGTTTTCCCAGGGCTTCGTCGGCGAGTTTCACCATCCGCTCCATACGGATATTGTCTGACACAGAGACGGTCTTTCTCTTGCGCCAGAATTTGTATCCACTCTCCCTCACGCTGATGACAAGGAGCATGACGGCGAGAATCAGTATGATAATCAGCAGTTGTGTCTGGGTCATATGATAATGCTGTTGCCTAATCGTTTTGCTATTTCGGTACGCATGGCCGTGAGCGAGGTGATGTCGCCAAGGATACGTGTCTTCTCCTCGTCGTCGGTCGACACGGCCAGTTGTCTCTTGTATTCATCGAGTTGTGTCCTCACGATGACCATTCTGTATTCCAGCAGCAGGCGGACGGTCTGGTTTTTCAGATACTCCTCGTCTTCCTTCAGTTTCAGGCTGTCAGTAAGTTGGTATTCTTCGGTGCCCAGGACGGCAGCCAGCGAACTCACCTTCAAGTCGTGGTGGTGCATGAAGTGCTCAGCCAATTGGGTGTTGCTCGCCTGGATACGCGACACCGCCTCCTCGAGGATGGCGTTGCAGGTGGGGTCGTTGAGCCGCAACCCGTCATCGTGCAGGTCGTAGTAGATGAATTCTGCCACGGTGAGGTTGCTGGTGGTGCCATCGTCGTTCTCCACATCGTGGAGGATGACTTCAGCGCCATGCTTCACCACCAACTGAATGATGTAACGCTCCAACTTCGCCGTCTGCTGGTCGTGACGCGAAGTGCCGATGACGGTGGCAGGGGGCGTATTGCTGACCTGGGGCGTGGTGTTCTGCGCAAGGAGCCGGTTGGCCTCGCGCTCGTCCTGACGCGCCTTCTGCTCACGCTCGCCACGGATGAGTTTGTTCATCTCGTTGATGAGGGTCTGCTCGGCGATGCCGATGCGCTGTGCACATTCCTTGATATAGGTGGCGCGCACTATCTGGTCGTCGATCACCGAGATGCTCTTAACGATGCTCGTGATGGCATTCGACCGCTCTATGGGACCGTTGGCCCCGCGCAAGAGCACATTGGTCTTAAACTCAATGAAGTCGGTCTGGTGGGTCGTGATATACTCCCTGAACTCCGTGGCGGTGTGCTTGCGGGCGAAACTGTCGGGGTCGTCGTTGTCGGGCAGCAGCAGCACCTTGATGTTCATCCCCTCGGCGAGGAGCATGTCGGTGCCTCGCATGGCAGCATGGATACCGGCCTCGTCGCCGTCGTAGAGCAGCACGATGTTGGGGGTGAACCGCCGCAGGAGTTTAATCTGGTAGGTGCTGAGGGCGGTGCCAGAGTTGGCGACCACGTTCTCTATGCCGCACTGGTGCATGGCGATGACATCGGTATAGCCTTCCACCATATACACGCAGTCTTCCTTCGAGATGGCTTTCTTCGCCTGATAGATGCCGTAGAGTTCATGGTCTTTGTGATAGACCGAGGAGTCGGGGGAGTTGACGTATTTCTGGTTCACGCCCTTGGTGCGCGAGTCGAGGAGTCTGCCACCGAAGGCGGTCACCTTGCCGCTCACGCCTATCCATGGGAACATCACGCGACCCGAGAAGCGCTCGTATAGCGTGCCGTTCTCACGCTGCCCGCAGAGTCCGCTCTTCACGAGGAAGGTGTCTTTATAGCCTTTCTTCCTTGCCACGCCGAGCATCATGTCGCGCTTCGCCGGGGCATAGCCGAGGCGGAACTTACGTATGATGTCGTCGCGGAACCCTCTCGACCTGAAGTAGGCCATGCCGATGGCCTGACCGTCGGGGTCGTCGTAGAGCACGTCCTGGAAATAGGTGGCAGCCCACTCGTTGACGATAAAGATGCTCTCGCGCTCGTTCTCCTGTTCGCGTTCCTCGTCGGAGAGTTCACGCTCCTTCACCTCGATACCATATTTCCTCGCCAACCACTTCAAGGCGTCGGGATATGTCATCTGCTCATGCTCCATGATGAAGTTGACGGCATTCCCCGCCTTCCCGCACGAGAAGCATTTGTAGACCCCACGTGAGGGCGACACCGAGAACGAGGGGGTGCGGTCGTCGTGAAAGGGGCACAGTCCCTTATAACTTGTACCGCTCTTACGAAGCGATACAAACTCCGACACCACATCCACGATGTTGGTGGCATCCATAATACGGTCTATCGTCGGCCTATCAATCATACTATTTGCAAAATTACGATTAAGCGAGCGGAAAGCAAAAAAAATCGCAGATTTTTTGCTTTCCCGAGCGTGAGTAATTTCGCCGCGAAGCGGCAAAGGTACGATTAAGCGAGAGGAAATTCCAAATTTTTGGAACAGCGAAGGGCGGTGGTGTCAAATTGAATTTTTAGTCGCCTACGGCGAGAAATCTTTCAAATCTATCCAAATCTTTCAAATCTTTTTCTATTTGTTATTTGCTTGATTTGTAACAATTTGTGAGATTTCTGCGCGAAGCGCACTCCCCTCTTCAGTCACCTTCGGTGAGAACCAGTAGTCGACGTTCGAAGCGCACTCAATCATTTTGACACACCCTCTGAGTCGTGAGAAAAATCGACCTTTGGTCAATTTTATTTGGGATTTCCCGAGCGTGAGTACCTTCGACCGTAGGTCAAAATTACGATTAAGCGAGCGGAAAGCAAAAAAAATCGCAGATTTTTTTGCTTGCCCGAGTAACGAATTGGACAACACACAAAATGAAGCCACGAATATCAATATCAACACAGAGGCACAGAGATACAGAGTTTATTTCCTCTGTGCCTCTGTATCTCTGTGTTTTATTTATATCTGATAGCGTGTGGCTTGGGTTTTGACGAGTCGAAGACTATTTTTAACAAATGTTCATGCAAGAATGACACCTCCCCTTCGTTTATAAGACGTAAATGTCATTCCAGCAAAAAGCATTGCCGTATGAAAGCCCTTGCATCTGTCATATCCAAATCACTTTCCGGATTATTAGTGGCCATGTCCTTCAGTTCGTGCGCCACGATGTTTTCCGGCACAAAGGCAGACATTTTCATCGACGGAGACGTGGATGAACCCGTCACCATCACCAGCAGTGCCGGAGAGTATAAGGATGTCACACTTCCCACCCTTGTAGAGGTGAAGCGCCGCCATCTCAACGGGCAGCACATCCAGGTCAGTTCGGAGCATCATTCTTTCGATGACATCGTTTTGGAGAAAACTTTCAATAGTTGGGCTTTGGCCAGTGCGATTTTCTATGGCACAGGGTTCTTCGTCGACCTGATGACGAATGCCGTCAGCAAACCCAAATACGACCAGTTTTTCATCATGCCAGTAGACACTTTGTCGGCAGCCGATTCGCATCTTCGAAAAAGAGAAGCGGTCATGGTCTCTACCATGGAGCCAGAGGAAAGGGCCAGACTCAGAGGACAGCAGTTGCCTGTGAAATTCCCACGGCATGAGGTCAACATCACGTTGGGTGTGGCTTCCAACCAAGCCGACCGTTCCACAAAGCGTTTTGTTGATGACATCATCCAACCCAGACATATGGAAACAGATGGACAATGTGGAGATATCTTCGGCAATTCGTATATCGTGGGAAAAATGGAATATCACTACCGTCTCAACAGGAAATGGGACATTGGTGCCATGATGGCATGGGGTTATTCTTCAGAGAACTACACCGATGAGTATTTTTTCGCCACAGAAGAAAACAAGCAAAACCATCCTGGCACCATCACCCAAGGCTTCTCCAAGTGTCGCAGTTTCTCATTTGCTCCTTCGGCAAGATACACATGGTACGAGACACCCACCTATCGTCTGTTCTCTCGTGTCTCGATGGGTGTGATGCGCCATCACCTCAGGTACGACATAGAGGAATGGAAATACGACAACGAAACCCAGCCATACGGTTCTATCATCAGTAAAGAAAACTTCGATGAGAAGAAATGGCGCATGGCTTATCAAGTGTCACCCATTGGAATGTGTGTAGGAACCGGCCCATTGAAATTTGTTGCTGAAATAGGCTATGGATGTCTTGGGGTGTGCAATATAGGTTTTGCTTTCTCTTTTTAACCAGTTCTTTTGTTATTTTGCAGTCTCTTATTATTGACTGAAGTATCCACCTTCTTATGTTGAATTACGAACACGAGATTTGTCGAAGACCCACTGGCCGAAGGGAGGTAATCTACCGAATCAAATCCCTAATAGAAAAAAGATTTGAAAAATTTGGATAGATTTGTTCGATTTCTCGCCGTAGGCGACTAACAAAGGGAGTGCCCCTTCGGGGCAGAAATCTCACAAATCATACAAACCCCTAATAGAAAAAAGATTTGAAAAATTTGGATAGATTTGTTAGATTTCTCGCCGCAGGCGATTAACAAAGGGAGTGCCCCTTCGGGGCAGAAATCTCACAAATCAGCACAAATCATGCAAATCCCTAATAGAAAAAAGATTTGAAAAATTTGGATAGATTTGTTCGATTTCTCGCCACAGGCGACTAAATAATCATTTTGAAACACCCTCATTCTTTGTGTTAGTATACTTATCTGGACTACGGGGACTCTCCCCTTGCTCCACACAACTTTTTCCGTTCTCTTTCGTTAAATAATTAGCACTGCTATTATATATTTTCCCAAAAGGTGGTAATATACAAGTAGAAGACATCAAGCGAATGGAAACAAAAACAGGCAATACATCCCCAACCATACAAGATGAGACGCTGCTCATACGCAGCATCCTCGACGGACAGACAGGACTGTTCCGCCACCTTGCAGGACGATATGCCGGGCAGGTGCTGCGAATGGTGGCACGCCTGATTCCTTCGCCAGAAGAAGCAGAGGAAGCCACACAAGACACACTGTTTGAAGCCTTCCAAAGCCTTGCCCGCTATGATGCGCGAAAAGCCAGTTTCCATACATGGCTCATGCGCATAGCCTACCACACGGCACTGAAGCACTACCGACAGCATCACAGGCAAGTTGCCATCGTAGAGTTCGACCAACACAGGCTTGAGACCATCGCCGACGAAGAAACCGATGCCCTGTTGGACGACACCTCCCCCGACCGGGTGGCGCACATGGAAAGAGCCATCGACACGCTGAAGCCCGACGACCAGATGCTGCTCAACCTCTACTACTTTGACAACCGCCCAATTCGGGAAATCGCCGGCATTACAGAGCATGAGGAAAGTTATCTCCGATCGCGGCTGCAATGGATACGCAAAAGACTTGCCATCACCATCAAAGCCCTTGAGCAGGATGGAAAGTGAAGAGTGAAGAATCCATGAAGAGAAAAGTGAAAAATGAAAACTGAAGAATATAAAGACCAGGGACTGCGCCAAGCCTTGCAGCACAAGAACGAGGCTGCCGAAAGGATGACACTGCCGGATGACTTCACCGACCGCCTGATGCAGCGCATCGAACAGGAGGAGGAGAAGCCCAAGCACCGTAGCACATGGCTCTATGCTGCCATCGGTGCCGTTGCCGCCAGCATCCTGCTGCTACTGGCGTTACATTATACACCAAATGATAGCAATACAGAGAAAGGTACTGTGGTGGCACAGCAGACAAAGCAGCGGGAACAGCCAAACAAGCCTGAATCGCCAAGTAGTGACATCGAAAGTCAACAGACGGAGATACAGAGCCCCGCTGTGAATACTCCCCAAGCAGACCAGGCACCAATGATGGCACAGGAAAAGCCTGGGGGCGCGAGAGCCACCTCTGCCAGTCAGCAACCCCACACAGCATCGGCTGTTCACAAAACTGCAAACGGCACCTCAACGACAGATAGCCTGGACTATTATATCGACAAGATAGAACGCGAATTGGCCCATGTGGACGAAAGCCTCTACATAGAGCGGATGAACAAAGTGATACGTGCTGACGAGCGACTGCAGCGCATGGTCAGCAGTTACATGATGCACAACCTCGACAAAGAAGGTCGTCCGCAAACGGCAGACAACATGTATAACGTAAAAACAGTGCAAGATGAAGAATAGACATATTTTAGCAATCGCTTTAACGCTGATGGCCATAACCTGCGGTGCACAGCCTACTCATCCCAACAACATACGGGAAAAACTGAATGCCTTTGTTGCATCAAAGGAGTATAATGTGCAAAAAAACGGTTCTTCCAAAGATGGGGTCAATGTCTATCAGTTTGCCCAGCAATTTGTCATGGAAGAAGAGCCTGGCGGCGACTTTAACGGACCGCTGTTCACTCCCCGGTTGTTGGACCTGGAGACAGCCTACAGGACAGAGGCCGTCAATGCCAAAACCATCTACATCCACGATGCAAGCGACGGCGAATCGCCCCTGTCAGGTGTCATGTTCCAATTCAAGACCGATGACCTCCACCCGATGACCCAACAGGTGGCATTCGACCTCAACAAGAATATCCGCCTCATTTCTTTTGAAGAACCTGACGGGAAGTTCTATGCCTTGCTGCTGATATGGGACCAGACCGTCGACCCAGACAAAAGTATCGGTAATGTATACCTGATGGATGGAACGATTTATGAAGTCAGCGGAAGGAAGTGGGACGACAGACCTTTCATCGCCCACTATAAGCCCCAAGCGGCAGCATCAGAGGGAATGGCTTTTGATGCACAGATGCAGTATGACACCACGCCTGATGCGATGACCGTAGATGTGTTCATAGCAAAGGTGAAACGCACCTGCGAGATATTCCAGCGTGAGACCCCGCAGGGACGGATGGCGGCAGCGGTGGTGCTTAACAAGACGTGCAACGAATTCACCGGCCAACTGACCCAGCAACAGTATTTCGACCTGTTGAACTGCATCCAACCCTTAGTGGATAACGAAAAGGAAGAAAACCTGAAGAGCATCCTGGCCTATTCCTGCTACTTGATTTACAAGAAGAGCGAAATCTATGAAGGCGACAGGGTCTCTGATGTCACACACGCATCGTCAGGAACCTCAGAAATCACCACTTCGCAGGTGTCGAAGACCATCGTCTACAACAGCATGCTGATGAATGAATTGGTGGAGAAAGAAATGGTGGAATGCCAGATATCCGGCACAGCACCTTCGGGCGGGAAGGAGGTTGCAATAAGGCGCAATGTGACTTTGGAGCAAATGGGGACGTGTCCGGTGGTCAACGGCCAATTCTCCTTCATCTGCAAATTGCCCAAAAATGAGGTCTGCCAGATGTATCTTGACAACGGGAATGCCGTATTTTTCTATACCGATGGCAAGCCCATTATTGCTGATATGGAGAAACGGACGGTGAAAAGCGACAAGTCCAGTCAGAAAATCAATGATTTCCTGCAGTTGGTGGAGCGCGAACGAATGGATGAACTCCACGAGGGCGACAGTCTGAAAAAGGCAAAAATCAACCGTCAGCGTGGCGAACGATTACTCAAGGCAGTTCGTGAAAATCGCGACAATATCCTCTCCGCTTTTGCGCTCAGTCAGGTCTATACGGAAATGAGTTACGAGGAACTGAAGCCCTATCTGAGCGACGACTATGCTTTCTCGCATCACATCCTCCTGTCGCCGATGCGCGAATACATGGAAGGACTGGAGAAGCGCAAGCCTGGCACGCACTACGTCAACCTCGAACTGATAGACACGAAGGGCAGGCAGCATATGCTAAGCGAATACATCGGCAAGGGGTATGTCGTTCTGCATTTCTGGCATGGGTTAGGCGGCGATGGATATCAAATCCATCCATCCATGAAGACGCTCTATGACACTTACCATTCACGAGGCGTAGAGTTTGTCACCTTGGCTTTCAGTTTCGGTGTAGAAGAATGGCGAAAGGAAGTTGAGCAGCGTCATCTGCCATGGGCGCAGTTGATGCCTGCCCCAGACACCAGCCAGCGAGAAGCAACTGCCGCCTATGGCATCCGCTCATATCCAGAGTTGATTGTCATCGATTCCAAAGGGACGATAGTAGCATGTCCTCGGAACGTGGAAGAACTCGGTTCTGTACTTGACAAACTGAAATGACATTATTCGATTTTGATTCATAAGAACCCGGAACAAGGCATGGGGCGCAGTGATGCGTCCCATGCCTTTTGCTTTGCAAAATGAAATGAAATGATTAAGAAAAACTTGCTGCTAACTATAAATCCTAAGCACAAATATCCAGTCTTAATCCCTCAGCGACTGCATTTTGAGTTTCGCTGAGGGTTATGTGTAGAATATAATGTATTTTTGTATGATGAATTTATAGGTCATATAAATATATTTTTCAACTTAACTTTTCACGTTGACATTCGCTTATACTACAGATGACACAAGAAGAGTTTGAACATATTGCCCCCAACCTCCGTGAATTGATGTTCTCGGTTGGTCACCGATTTTTTGGCAATGACGATGATGCCGAGGATGTTGCACAAGAGGGATTGATGGCTCTTTTTAAGTTCATTGATAGGATGGGGTCAGACGCCCGGCACGATGCCCTTGCCATCAGGGTGGCAAAGCATTGTTGCATGGACATGATGAGGAAGAGAAAATCCTGTCCCTTTGTAGCGGATAAGGTAAATGAGAAGATGACACCGCTTAGAAGGTATGTAAGTGCATCGCCTCACGACGATTTGGAAGCGAAAGAACTGCATGAAGCGGTGAACAAGGCTGTGCAGCATCTGAAGCCAGGTGAGCGTAGACTGTTTGAAATGAGGCAGATTGAAGGACTTGACCTTGATGACATAGCGAAACAGAACAACATAGCGAAGTCTTCGGTAAAGAGCATCGTTTCTGCTGCGAGAAAGAAAGTGTTTGCGGAGATTAAAAAATTAAGGACATGACATACAACGACACTGAAATACTGATTCAGAAATACCTCAACGGCGAGACAACTGCCGAGGAGGAGAGGTTGCTTGCTCTTGAGGTTTCTCGTGAGGACGCTCCTGAAGACTGGAAGATTATTGCCGGTATGCTTGGAGAACTGACCATTGACGAGGCACTCTACGACAAAATGATGGATGAACTCAGACAGCAGTCTCGCATCATGAAGTTATGGCCATGGGTGGCAGCGGCTTGTATCGCTGCATTGCTCATTATCTTCCTCGGTCCTCCGAAAGACAACATGCCCAACCAGCCTCAGACCGCGGAGTCTGCTATCGATCAAGGGAAAAATGAGGTCCACATCAACCCTGTCGGGCATGAACTGGCTCTGCAGGAGGACAAGGCAGAATCTCAAAAGTCGGTGGTAGAAGTTATGACTGCAATGCCACACTCAACCTTGTCGGAGAATGTAGGACAGAAGGAAGAAAAGTCGCAAGATACTGAAAATATGCCTCAGCCAACCCGCATGAAAAAGCATCATGTGAGTGTATCCCAAGGAATAGCAAAAGCATCACAAGCGATAGCGACAGGACAAATCGCCAGACCAGAAGACAGTGTAAGAGTACTTACAAAAGTGGAGGAAGACGACATTGTCCCCTATGAAGATTCACAAACGCAATTTTTCGAACAGGCAAGAGTCCTTCGTGAAAGAGGCAATCGCGTCATTCAGCGGGTTTCAATGAATTCCCTTCCACCCAATATCAATCCAATCAAGAATCTATAAAAATATGAATATGAAAAGAATCATCACAATAACATTATCAGCGTTACTAACCATTGCTGTATCAGCACAGGAAAGAACACCTGTTGACAAGATATGGGAAGACATCTCAAAGATTGTACCAGGAGCACGTACGGATTCAAAATTAAAGGTCAACCATGGCGACGGTGTGTTAAGATACGTTCAGAACGGCTTGGTGGGAAAGGAATATCTGTGTTCTACAGACTGCAATGGTGTAACGGATTCTTTTGAAAACATGACCCCAGTAGAAATCGAAGCGGCAAACGAAAGAAACCGCATGATCTTTGACGGTATCTTCGGCGTTGTCCGGCATCATCTTGACTCATTAATGGAACTCTCAGAAGAGAGTTATCACTTTGAGTCTCATCGTCATGGCACAGACACCATCACTTATTCACTTTGCCTGAAAAACCAAGAAGACTTTGTCAGGAAAATCAAGACAGATGATGGTTCTATGGTTTACCCAGATGCTGTTGAGACTGTGTTTTTCGATTTCACGGCAAGTCCGAAACCATGTGGGAAGCACGTCAGGGGCTATGGAACGCTAGGATACAACAAGAACGTGTTTCTTCCCAACAGACAAAGTTACTATTTTGACAAGCAGTCCTATTTGGAGGAAATCACACCGCTACTCAATCGGAAGGACATCAAATCATGGGATTTCAGATGGGCACAAAGCGAAGACTATGACATAGACAGCAATTGGTATCAGGAATATGTGAGTGGTGTAAGAGTAGGTGACAATAGACCTAAAAACGCAGGACAAGCCATTGGAACCATGTATTTCATTCCGCGTGAGAAGACAGAGATGGCTGAAGCGCTCTTCACGGCGATTGACAACATCACACTGAATTACACGGAGATTCATCCAGAACAGATGTTCGTGTATCAATATCGTGTAAAGGAATATGTAATGCAATTTGCCGAAAGCAATAACATTTCCGAACTTTTTGAAGGTCATACTGGTAAAGGCAATGTTTCTACACGCGTTCTCTTTGGCATCACCCCTAATGGCTACTATGTGGCGATAGCCGATGTTGAGAATAACTTCTGCATTCCTAAAGAATGGCATGTGCTCAAGAGTTTTGTCAATGGTAAGAAGGTTTACGTCAAGGGGATGGAACCAAAGAAAGACAACAAATAATGTAGCAAAATTTTGATTCATAAGTACCCAGAACAAGGCATGGGTCGCAGTGATGCGTCCCATGCCTTTATTCAATGACATTCTTTCGCCCTTTTTGCCCACCCCATAAACACAAAAAATAGATAAAACTCTGAACATTTGTTCAGAGTTTCACCCTTGAGAGCAACTTTTGGTGTATCATATAGGACTTATTTATACGGTTTTCCTAATTTTGCCTTTTTCACTTTACTTATTTCGCTCTCATTTAAGTTATAACACCATAATTATCCCTAAAAATGATTACCTTTGCACCGCAAACCCATTGAGCAATATGGCACAGAAAGACGATTTCTTCTTTGAGGCGAATAGTGTGGAGGGTATCACCGAGGCTGACTACCAGCGGGCGATGCCATACGTGGAGGCAGCAAAGGCTTTCGCGCAGACCACGTACCAGAGCATCTATATTATCGATTATTATAGGAATAACTTCCTCTATGTGTCGGACAATCCGCTCTTTCTCTGTGGACATACCGCTGAGGAGGTTCGCGAAATGGGTTATGACTTCTATCTGAGTTACGTGCCCAAGGAGGAGGTGCCAATGCTTACAGAACTGAACCGTTCCGGCTTCCGTGCCTTCTATGACGAGCCAGTGGAGAACCGCCGCCAGTGCATGATGTCCTACGACTTCCACATTGCCCACGGCAACCGCCTGTTACTCATCAACCACAAAATCACTCCCCTTGCCATGACCACCAATGGAAGAGTGTGGCTTGCCCTCTGTACCGTTTCGCTCTCGCCACATAAAGAGGCAGGACATATTGAGTTCATTCAATTCCTTACTGGAGAGAAGCGTGAGTACTCTTTGGAGGGTCATCGTTGGAAGAACCGTGAGACCATCACTTTGAAGCCTAAAGA
>JAEEGL011141220.1_pt1 | contig 55699 bp, 45 predicted proteins | sample 9134231 | NCBI WGS metagenome assembly JAEEGL01 (sample SAMN16246548, study PRJNA631951) | gut metagenome | biome: gut microbiome; feature: rumen; material: fiber-attached | host: Bos | place: Iran: Karaj | collected 2018-10
CGGATATTGGGTCCATACGAATGGAATAGTATTCGATGAACTGGAAAAACTTGGGATAAGCAAACCAGTACCTAAACCAATGCCAAAAAGACGTGGCAGACCACCAAAGACTGCCCTTTAGTTATGGGCATTATCTACAATCTAGAATTGTTTAAATTTTATTCAATCATAGAGAATAATGTGGGTATAGTCCTAAAATTTGTGAATCTTTTAATGGACCATGCCTCTAAGAAACTGGGGGGGGGTAATATACAGTGAATTTCAGATAATGTATGAAGGCAGATTACCAGACTGATTTCCGGTATAAACAAAAGACATAAGCTGAAACTTCCGTCTAGGGATTATTTTGTTTTTTAATAAAAATAGTTAAATTTAAATAGAAATAATTGACTGTTTTATTTATAAAACATAAATCTTGACTTATAAAAACAAACAGGTAATATTAATAATATAAAAGCGGTAACCGGAAGGTCACTGCTTAAAAAAAATTCTCAGGATGTTTTTCTATTTACAGAAAGTTTTTCACATACTCTCCCAATATAACTTAATGTATGCGTGTCTGATTTAGGGGAAGATAAATGGTAGGCATGTTCATATTGATTTCAGGTGCTATTATGCATGTGGCAAGTCTGATCTTCAGTATCATATACGGAAGTATTAATATTTGGGTATCTGCTCTTTTGGCTTACCGTGCCGGAAGAAAGCCCGGCCGTTTTTTTATTCCGTATTTATTATTGAACGCCGTCTGTTCCTTTTTTTTATTTCTGCTCCTGTCGATTCCGCTGCGTGCACTGGCCTTGAAGATGCTGAGCGGAGCTCCTCATGATCCTCATAGCGGCGTGCCTTTGGATTTGTCCGTGCCGTTTATCATTGTGAATGTTATTGGACTGCTTGCGTTTTTTATATCATATGCCGTGTCACGAAGAAATCATAATACACCGTCCCTTATAAGCCGATAATTGTAAATATTGGCTGATTTCTAAACAAAATCATCAATAGTCATATATCATAAATATTGCTGATTATATGTATATATGATAGTTTATATACATTTAATGATTATGACATTTATGCACTTTTCTAGAATAGAGCCAAAAATTTTATCCGGCAGAGCCGAAAACCTGTCCTTTACGCTTCAGAATATGAGTCTTGAACTGCTGCCAATTTTCAATGAACCTAGAGAAAAGTCTACAACAACAGTTTAATTAAAATCCCCTGCCTTCAGGCAGGGGATGATGTCAACAAATCAGAATAAAAATCAGATCGCAGCCAGGGCCTGCTCAAGATCAGCTATCAAATCATCAGGATCCTCAATGCCGATGGTAAGACGTATAAGTTCAGGACCGATGCCTGCAGCCTTCAGCTGCTCCTCATTCAACTGACGGTGTGTTGTGCTTGCAGGATGGCACGCGCACGAGCGACTGTCGCCGATATTTGTTACGCGCTTGAAAATCTTAAGTGCATCATAGAATTTGACACCGTCTTCAATACCACCCTTGAGACCGAAGGTCAGCATGCCGCTTTGTGATCCGCCGGTATACTTCTTTGCCAGTTTGTAATATTTGTTATCCTCAAATTTTGCACAGTTGACCCAGGCAACCTTAGGATGGTTCCTTAGAAAATCAGCAATTGCAAATGTATTTGAAATATGCTGCTTCATTCTCAGACTCAGAGTCTCCAGTCCCACAAGAATAAGAAAACAGCTCAGCGGCGGAAGAATGGCACCGGTATTGCGCATGGCAACAGTTCTGATTCTTGCAATATATGCACCCTTGCCGAAAGATTCAGTATATACAACTCCATGATATGATTTTTCCGGTCTGGTCAGCTGACTGAATTTGTCACCGTAGGCATTCCAGTCGAAATTACCACTGTCAACAACTACTCCGCCCATGGTGTTTCCATGACCGCCGCAGAATTTTGTAAGTGAATGAACAACAATATCAGCTCCAAAGGATATAGGCTTGCATACTGCAGGTGATGCCACAGTATTATCAACAACAAGCGGAACTCCGTGCTTATGAGCAACAGCAGCCAGTGCCTCTATATCAACGATATTTCCCGCAGGATTTCCAATAGTTTCACAGTAGACTGCTCGCGTATTTTCATCAATAAGCTTTTCTATATCCTCGGGAGAATCTGAGGCAGCAAGCCTGCCCTCAATGCCCATATCAGGAAGCATGCATGAAATCAGAGTAAAGGTGCCGCCGTAAAGCTGCGGTACGGAAACAATATTCTGTCCGGCTTTGGCCAGATTAATAAGCGAATAAAGTATGGCCGCCTGACCTGATGAGGTTGCAATAGCTGCTACTCCGCCCTCAAGCATTGCCATTCTCTTTTCCAGAATATCAGCAGTAGGATTCATAAGTCTGGTATAGATGTTACCGGGCTTTACAAGATTAAAAAGATCCGCCGCATACTGGGCATTATCAAATTCATACGCTACAGTCTGATAAATAGGAGGAACAACAGCATGTGTAGATTTTTCAGCTGTTTCATAGCCGCCGTGTATTTCTATTGTTTTATCTTTCATGAATAAGATCCGCAAAAAAAACATCAAAAAAAAATGACCGGCATCTGCCGGCAAATTAATAAAGCCGTAGACGCCGCCAAAATCAGAAAGCAGGCTGAAAACGGGGCACAGAAAAAAATATCTCAATCCGTTGCATACAGCCTCAAATATCCATCATTATCGTATCAGACAGAGTTTAATTCAAGTCGAAGGAATAAAACCGGAATAGCAGTTAACGGCTCCAGTTCCTTATTTCCGATGACACTATTATACTCTTAACAAAAATGACCAAAGCCTCCAGCGTCTCATACGGAGCAAGAGGCGAAAAGAGTGTTTCGGTATGGACATCAGGATATGTCGCACTGATGTAATTCAGCACCGTTTTTGTTCTGCCTGCAGGCGGATTATTCATGTGACTGTACAGGATTTTATGCAGCTGCAGGATGCTGTTTCTGGTGATAAAAACAGCATCAAAACTCTCATGGATAATTCCCAAAACATCTCTGTAGCCCGCATTTTCTGCTCATACCGGTTTTATGTGTCGTTTTTTCCTTAACAAGCTGTCCGATATGGCTACTGGCGGTTCTTCTATAGAATTTGTTGACGTTTCAGTACTCTGAATTTTCGCTGTTTCAGCCAACTTTTTCAGTTCTTGAGGTCATTGTTTAAGACGCATTTCCTGCTTTCCAGTCTCACGATATACAAGCTGAAATTATTCCAAGAATTCAGAATCCCGCTTTTGTCTTTGATCAATGAATAATTAAATTGTCACCTTCCTTTACCTCTCCACAATACAGTCTCCCTGCTTATGGCATAATTCTTCTTTTCCACTGTTTTGAAAGATTTCAATAGCCCAGGAAATTCTTAAGTTCTTCATTCTCAAGAAGATCAGTTTTAAACAATCCGAAACTCTCACCTGGAACGATTTTCAAATAGCGGTTCAGAAACTCCTCATATGTATCAGCCTCAAAACAGTATGGAGGAATAAAGAAATCCCTCCCGCCGCCGGTTACTCTGTTTCCTGCCTGAATATAAACCTTGTAATCCCCTGTCTGCAGTTTCAAGAAAACATATTTTTCAAGATTCCACCCTCTTAAATCAACATGACCATGGGAAACAGCATATTCACCGACTACCGGATTCGCCTCAAGTGCAGCGCACTGATAATCATACTCCACACTTTCTATAAAACCTTCTGCTGTACCAAAATCACAGATATGATAATCCTTGTCTCCATTGTATTTTTTTAAAAATTCCCACTCCTCATTAATCTGTCTGATTGCGTAACTGCAGTATTTGTCAGCAATTTTTTTATCAAGCCACCTATAATCTTTTTTGACATTTTCGTAGGCCTTTTCTATGTATATATCTACGTTCATGCCATATCTGAATTTTTCTGATATATTTGAGTTTTTTACAGAATCTTTCGTATACTCTACAAGAAAATCTATAAATTCATCAGCGGTACCGTCCTTTTTCCACTCACTTACTATCTTTGAACCGTTATAGGTTCCTCTGCACTGTCCAAAAACATACCGCCCATGACACGGAACAATCTCCCAGGCAAGTTTTTTTCTCATCTGCGTCAGTGTTGCCCACGGATACTCCTTGAGAAGTTTTTCCAGAGCCTTTTCATAATATACGCTGATATCCAGTCCATATTTAAATCTGTCCTTATCTGCCAACGGATTCATATTCAGTTCCGTCTCGTGAATTATCTCCTTTTCTCTTTTTTCTTCAAGAGCAAAAAAACGATCAGAACTCAGAGCTGTCCATGCCCACACCTCGTCCGGATCAAAACAGCACAGTGCAGGAGCATGATCAAATACATCTCCATCCCATCTGCCGCCTGAAAGTCCGCCGTTGGTAAGCAACAAAAAACAGTATTGTTCATTTTTCGGGCATTGACTATCATTCAGAGACTTAAAACCTGTAATTTTTACAGAGTATGCCCCGTCTTTTTCTGCTCCGATATTAATGAGATCAGTTTCCTCATCTTCAAGACAGTCTTGCAGATCGTAACATTCCAGTGAATGCCACTTTGAAACTTCATCAACAGAAACAGTATCAGCAGTTCCCCGGATAAAATTTCCGGAAACACACCCGTCATCCTCATCAGAATCATCAGGATTCCATTCACCTGCTGTAAGGGATCCGTCTTTGAGCTCAAGAAGGCAGAATTCTCCATCCTGCGGTAAATCCTTATCTTCAATGTTGTGAAACTCATTAAAAGATAACGTCAAATTTTTGTACTTGCAGTTAAACATATATTGTCATTCCCTGGATTTCAAATCTGATAATTAATGATCTGGAAAGCAAACAAAAAAAAGAAAATCCAGCTGGATCGACGCTGGCCATACCGTTGAATTTCAGGATCGGAGTGTTTCCACCAGCATGAATTGCATTTCAGGAGTAAAGCATGAACTTTACGGATTCAAAGCCTTGAGTATCAACAGATTAACAGATATCAGGCTAATTCTGAACTCTGGCAAATGATAATTCCATGCCGATGATTTCCGCTTATTCGAAATAAATAATCCGGGATATTTCAAACTGTTATTTGCAGGGAACAAAAAATTACAGTCAATTACCTTCTACTGCTGATTTGCCCTTTTCCGCTTCAGCCGAAATTTTCATATCATCAGTACGCTCAGCATTTGAACCGGAGACATCTGAAGCAGTACTGGCCGGAACCATGGCTTCTGATGCAGGCAGATTCAGATTCGATGATTCAGACGGTACCTTTGAAACATCGTGCACTGCAGAGCCGCCCTGCTCGGATGACTCCGCCTGCTGAACTTCCTTTTCTTCACCGTTTACAATCAGCTCTTCAACCTTTATATCCTCAACCTTGATGGATTTATCTTTTTCAGAAGTTTTTCCTTCAGTTGAAACTGATTCACTGCTCTCTTTAACTTCTGATGGATTTTCTTCATCACTGTAGTCAGTTACATCAATTTCAGATGGAGCTTCTGAATTTTCAGACTTCATTTGCTCATCTTTAGGATTCTCCTCGAAATCATCCACAACCTTTTCATATTCCCTGGCCGAATCTCTGAGCTTGTTCTCATCAACTATACACTTAAGTTCTCCGTCAGGGCAGGAAAAACCAAGAATCTCGGTTTGATGAAGAGATGTCAGAATCAGGAACATATCAGAAACGAAATAATTATTACTGTCAGATCCGCTTGCCATAGGATCCTCAAGATAATTAAGCATTTTTTCCTTGTATTTGATCCAGGATATCTCCATTTCCTTCAGTTTTGTCCTGCAGTCTTCTCCAGGACACTGATCCCTCAGTTTTTTGTACTGAATATTGAGCATATCGTCAATTTCCATAATTGTGGCTTCTCTTAACGAATCCTCAAAAAGTACATCCGAACTGAGTCCGGTATAATATGAAACCAGGTGCTGAAGACTGTACTGAAGCTGCTTTTCTCCATCAACTGTCACACAGTTTGAAGAACTTTCAGTACATCCGTATCCAAGTGCAAGAAGATGATGCTGAAGATTCACCACATATTCAGATAACGCTCTGATTTTATTTTCCGCATTGTCTTCTCTTAAAAGATATCTGCCAAGAAGTTCATTGTAATTCTTCCAAAAACCGTCAAGATCATCCAGCTGTTTGCCGCAGAATGCATTTTCAAGACAGTTGGTTTTAAGAGCCGTCATTCTCTTCTGCAGATTATTGCTCCATAAATCAGAATAATCCTGAAGACACCTGAAAGTATCCGGTTTTGATTTGCAGTATACAACCGGTGTTGAAATATTTTCCGAAATACTGTCCTTAGTCTCCTGAGCTGACACTGCTCCAAAACCGACAAATATCAGCCCACATGCTTTCAGCATATGAGAAAAAATTCCAATCCTCATTCAGCGAATTACCCTAATCTTTTAAAAACATCCGAAAAAAACAAACCACAATATAATTTAAGGTATTTAATGAAACTGTTCAACATGAACACACAAAAATAGAGAACTAGGTATCAACATACCGGGTGCATTCATCTGTCATTCACCTGCATAAAGGCAGGTGAATATCATTCTGCAAGATCCCTGCCCTCCTGTTTCACACCAATTACCAGATGGTGTCGATCGCTTTCTCTTGTTCGTATTGTCTGGAGAGAATAATCAACCTGCACTCCTCCGTTCTGTTTTGTAAAAAACAGCCGGATAGATTCTTCATGCTCAGCCAGATGTATCAGATTTACTTTACTGGTTGCATCTCTTAACTTCTGAACGTCATTTACGATGACATCCTCCAGCAGTTTTTCCCTTGCGTCCTTAAAGAAATCCACTCCGCCGGGACGTATTTCAAGATCTCCATCCTTGCCGGTATAGAATTCAAGATAGCAGTCCGTGGCTACATCCACATAGAATATGCTTTCAAAATCACTGGTCAGAGCCTTGGAGATGCTCATATATGTTTTTCTGGATACCGGTGTTATTTCGTATTCGACTTTCGATCTTTCATCAAGGAATCGATCAAATTCTTCAGGCGGAACCGGTTTTGAAAAATAATAACCCTGTACATATTCGCATCCCATCGCCTTGAGAACCAGATACTGCTCCTGCGTTTCCATACCTTCAGCCACAACCGGTACATGCAGATAATCCGCTATATCATAATTAGCTCTATCATCCGAACATCTCTGTTTTCCCCAAATGCATTGCGGATAAAGCTCATATCCAGCTTCAGCGCATCAATCAGCAGGTGCGTCAGCATACCAAGAGAAGAATATCCTGTACCGAAATCGTCCATTTCAATACGGAATCCCATCCCCATACCGCGAAGATCCTTTGCCGTGGAGATTACCTGCTCAGAATCACCGGTATAGGCTGACTCCGTAATCTCAAGCATCAGATCATCAGGACAAAGATCATACTCATCAAGAATGTCTTTAAAGATACTTTTCAGATTCGGCGTCAGCATATCAATGCGGGACACATTTACAGACACAGGTACGGAAAAACCGAAGCGTTTTTTCCAGTCACGTATCTTAGAAGCCGCCTCCCGCCATACATACTGATCAAGATCAAGTATCAGACCGTTATCCTCAAGGAGTTTGATAAATATCATCGGACTGATCATACCGAGTTCAGGATGATCCCAGCGAACCAATGCTTCTGCACTTGCCAGCACAGGTTTGTCGGGACGGATATCATACTTTGGCTGAAAATACACTCTGAAGCGGTTGTTTTCAAGGGACGGCTTGAAATCCTCAAGCAATCTTTCCCGGTATAGCTCTGCCTCATGCATTTTTGTATCATAGATACCAACTGCTTTCCTGTACCCGCTTTTAACGGTATTCGCTGCAATCTTCGCATAATCAAAGCGGCGTTCTATCTGAAACGACTTGTCAACATGAGAGTATACTCCCATGCGCAGGCGAACACGGTTTGCTGACACATCATCCTCAACAAGTCCTTGCCACCATGATGCGAGCTGTTGTTTTTTTGCTCCTCATGCACAGCAGTCCGACCAGCCACATCACTGCCAGCGTAATCAGAGCTTCAACAAGGTATACATCATATCCGAGTATGGTAAAAAAGTGGCAGCTTTTGAATATGTCATGAAGAAAATAGCGCGCAAACAGAGGAATACTTGTGGCGTTCGCCCAAAAGATGGAAATATAAATCAGAAACATGAACCATGCAACAAGAAAGGCGAAGTCATAACCGAAAATATGTTTCACATAGTTATACAATCCGCCTGTACTCGGGTAGCGGTTTGACAGGAAATGATAGTGACTTGAAACCATCACCATCATGATAAATCAGAGCATCAGACCTATAATGGTGCCAAGAACTCCGGCCTGAGAAAGATAAGATCCGCTGGTAACTAAAAGAGAGCCCCAGCCGATAGCAGAACCCACCGACAATGCCCAGACTGCAAGCGGCGAAAGATAAGGTCGCAGTTTATCGGAATTATTTGAATCAGACAATGGTTCCTTCATTTTACTTACCCCTGAGCAATGAAAACACGCCTCAAAAAATAAACGCTTCATGCTGAACAAATTCAAAACGCCTTGTATTAGCATTCATTCAAATTTAGTTACGCATTGCATGCGTATCTCATAGAACAAAGCCAGACATCAGAGATCTTTGCAGAATATATTTATGATTTTATTTTGTAGATTGAGTGTAAATAATCGATTGCATAAATTGCGATTAAAATCTTAAAACAGACTAATCCTGCACATAACCGGCTGTTTTTACCGTAAACCTTATTGTTTTGCCATTTCATTTTAAACAGCAAACAAGCATCAGATGCGGCGGTGCCGCTGATATTGATGGAGTGAACAAGTTCTTTAACAAAAAAAATACCCCGCAGACATACTTCATGCATGCGGGGTTGAGAATACAGTCTTTTTTTAACAGATATCGATACTGATTTCCTATCTGGAAGGAAGTATTAATTCAGCAGTTCCGTAATCTGTCTGCAGATTTCCTCCACAGGTTTGTTTCCGTCAAGAGAATAAAACCTGTTTAAACCCTTGGCTGCATCATTCTTATAATAATCAATAAGCGGCTGTGTCTGCTTATGATAAATTTCAAGACGCTTGAGGACTGTTTCTTCCTTATCATCGTCCCTTATAATCAAAGGCTCACCTGTAACATCATCAATTCCTTCCTTCTTTGGAGGATTGTACACAATATGATAAGTGCGGCCGGATGCAAGATGAACCCTGCGGCCGCTCATGCGCCTGACGATATCAGAATCCGGTACATTAAGTTCCAGCACATAATCGATGGTTATATTATTTGCCTTCATTGCATCAGCCTGTGCTATATTTCTAGGAAAGCCGTCAAGGAGATAGCCGTTGGCGCAATCAGGTTCGGCAATTCTGGCCTTAATCATTCCTATGATAATATCATCGGAAACAAGTTCGCCCTTATCCATTTTTGACTTGGCCTGCATTCCAAGCTCAGTACCCTTCTTAATTTCATTACGAAGCAAATCACCAGTTGAAATCTGCGGAATGGAGTAGTTCTTCATAATGAACTGAGCCTGTGTACCCTTACCGGCACCAGGTGCACCCAATAACATAACTTTCATATAAAATCCTTAACAAAAAACAACACAGGATCACCTGCTTTAAAATCACGAGAATTGTATCACAACCTACCCGAAATCGGATATCAAAATTCCCGATCAAACATTGTGATCTGCAGTAAATGCTGTAATCAAAAGATAATCAGATGCAGTCTCTATTCAGATTCATCTTTTCACTGTTCAGCAGGAATACTACAATAAGACAGATCGTGACTTCTGCCGTACCCGCCAAAACAGCAGCTCTGCATAAATAAAAATGAAAGGTGCGGTTCCCGGATCTTCAAAAGTATAAACAGGGGGAAAAAATCAATGTCAAAAATTCTTGTTTCAGGACTGCTTAATCTCGAAACTACAGCAAAAACCAGAGGTTTTCCGATTCAGTATTATCCGGTCGACTATCCATTCTTCGGCGTCAGCTCCACACTTTCAGGTGTTGCCTTTAATGTAGCCAAGGCTCTTACGGGACTCGGAGACAGTATTAGTCTTGCTTCACTCATAGGAAAGGATCTCACTGCTGATTTTTTTCTCAGTGAAATTAAAAAATTAGGCATTTCAGCAGATCTTGTTCTTCAAAAGCTCAGGGAAACACCGGCTTCGGTTATACTGTATGATGATTCCGGCAGGCGTCAGATATATTGTGATCTGAAGGATATACAGGAAACGGAACATGAGTTTTCAGAAAAGATAATTGATGATGCTGACGCCGTTGTAGCCTGCAACATTAATTTCAGCCGCCCCCTCCTTGATATGGCCAAGTCTAAAAACAAGCTTGTAGCCACCGACGTACATGTTCTTTCAAACATTGATGACGAATATAACCGTGAGTTTATGGAAAAAGCAGACATTTTGTTTCTTAGTGACGAAGGGATCAGCTGGAGCAAACATGATTTTGTCAGGGCGCTGGGTGAACGCTACCGCAACAGGATAATTGTGCTCGGCATGGGAGCATCAGGCGCCCTGCTGCACATGCCTAAAGAAAATATCATGGTGGAACGTCCGGCATACAAAATAGACAATGTAGTAAATACAGTAGGTGCAGGTGATGCCCTGTTCTCAGCATTTCTGCACTACTATCTTAAAGGATCAGATCCGGTTCATGCTTTGGACTGTGCACAGATGTTTGCAGCATTAAAAATACGCAAAGCAAGCGCAGCGGACGGTTTTGTATCAGAGAAGGAACTTGAATCATCCTTATAGGCGGGAAACCGGGGAATTCCTTCTAAAAACAGTAAATCAAAATCATACGGACATAGTTGCAGGTCACCTGCAATATCGAAAAATTAAAAGAACAAACTGATCCGGATTTCAGGCAGAAAAGTCTGACAGGCTGCAGAACTGTTCTGTCCGGATTCCTCCTGTTCTTATGTGTTCAATATTGGTTTCGTTTTCAAAAAATGATGCATATCCCTGTTATTTTTTCTTACCTGAATTCTTGCTGCGGTCTGTCCGTTATCAGCTCCTCCAGGGTTTCATACAGAATTTTTGGATCAACCGGCTTGCTTAAATGAGCATTAAGTCCGGCCTGCATACTGCGCTGAACATCATCATCAAAGGCATTTGCCGTCAATGCTATTATAGGTATCGTAACAGCATCCGGCCTGTCCGATGCCCGTATAAGTCTGCTGGCTTCAAGTCCGTCCATCTCAGGCATGCGCATATCCATAAGAACCGCATCATAATATCCGCACTCATGAGATTTGAACATTTCAACTGCGATCCGGCCGTTAACAGCATGTTCAACCGCAATTTTCCGCATACTAAGAACCATGCTCATTATTTCCGCATTGACAGCCACATCCTCTGCCAGCAAAATTCGTCTGCCAGTCAAATCAGCTTTTTTACGAATCTTTAAATTCTGTTTTCTCTTAAGAGTTACCTTAAATTCATCCATAATGCTTGCGGCAAACAGTGGTTTAGGGACAAAAGTATCTATTCCAGCCTCCTTTGCCTCATATACAATATCATCCCAGGAATAAGACGTAAGCATAATTACCGGCATGCCGGCTCCAACCATGGCTCTGATTCTTTTCGTTGCTTCAAGGCCGTCTATATCCGGCATTTTCCAGTCCATCAGGATAAGGTTGTAATCATGCCGTCTGGTATGCATAACCTTGACCTTTTCAACCCCCTCGATGCCGCATGATGCAATATCACAGGAAATTCCTATCTGACTTAAAATTAGCTGTGCATGTTTGCAGGCAACCGGATCATCATCAACTACCAGAACATGCATATCCATAGGATTGATCTCTATTTCACCGCTGCTTTCAATATGATTAAGAGACTGAGTCAGCGTAAGAGTTACTGTAAATGTTGTGCCTACATTTTTTTCACTTTCTACAGAAATCTGTCCGTTCATCAATTCTACAATACACTTTGTTATCGACATGCCAAGACCTGTGCTGCCGTATTTGCTGGTGGTTGAAGAATCCTCCTGACTGAAAGAATCAAAAATCCGCGGAAGAAAATCTCTGCTCATTCCTATACCGGTATCACTGACTGTAAAACGGATTGTGGACTTATCTTCAAATCTGGCTATTTCCTCAATTATAAAATTCACAGATCCGCCGCTCTGGGTGAATTTAACCGCATTTCCAAGAATATTAATCATAATCTGCCGGAGTTTCATATCGTCACCGATATAATAATCATCCAGTTTTCCTATTATCCGGCAATCATAATCAAGACCCTTGTCGCTGCACTGACCGCTTATTATTGTGTTTATCTGCTCAAGGGTATGGGAAAATGAGAATTCCTCATTTTTAATAATCATGCGCCCCGACTCAATACGGGACATATCAAGAATTTCGTTTATGATATTAAGCAGATGATGAGCGGATGATTCTATTTTTTCAAGATAGGTGCGTACCTGGGGCTGAAGATCCGGAAGATGCAGAGCAATACTGCCAAGACCGATGATTGCATTCATAGGAGTGCGGATTTCATGACTCATACTGGACAGAAAAGACGTCTTGGCCTTATTGGCAGTCTCTGCGGCGGATAATGCATCCTGTAGGGTTTTGTGCTGAACCATTGAAGCGCGCATTTCAGAATCTATCACCGTAAAGCCAAGGCCGATCGCCTGAATGGAACCGTTATCCGCATTATCGGAACTTTCAGCACAGAATTCGTCAGAACGCTTAACGTCTGCAACTCTGATCATTTCGTAATATTCTCTGCCTGCACGTTTTGCCAGATATCTGTAGGCAATTATTTTTTCATCTGCAAGACCTTTTCGTATATTCTCAGGATTAATAAAATCTTTAAAACCCTGGCGGTATTCTTTATCCACAACATTGTCGGCATACCACAAAAACCTTTCAGAGAAAGGAAAATGAATACCGGGCGCCGTCCCGGCCGTATCCTCCGGATCAGCCCTGTAACAAACGCCGTCATCACTGTCGAGATTTACATAATAAACAGCGCGATAATCAGAAGCCATGGCGGTTATCATCTGATCCTGCTGATTACGGTATTTCTCCTCTTCAAGAAGCTTCTGGTGAAGCAGAAGCTTCTCCTCAAGCTCCTGATGCTTGATAAGATTCTCCACATCAGCTCTTTCCTTTGCCATCTCAAGTCTGGCATTTTTGCGGATCTGCATAATAATGAGAGTGTACATGACGAAAAGCAGCGCCACGGTAATCAGAGACTGGTACAGACTCCTGGTGAGAATTGTATCCGAAACGGAGCCTATCTCCCCCGCAATCACATTTTTACGGATAAGATAAGTCATCATCCAGTCAGTTCCTTTTACCGGATGATAACTCAGTGTCATATAGAAATCGTTATAAACAAAGGAAACGACACCTTCCCTGCCTCTGCGGAAATCATCAGACAGCTGTTCGTATGAACTTTCATTTCTGAATTCGACAGTTTTGAGAACATCAAGCAGATTGTTTTTAGCAGATTCATGACCGAGAATCTTATTGCTGAGAGAAACACCGTTTCGCGCATAAATGTTGCTGTATGTTGCACCGCTCTTATCATCACCTATGGAAATGCCGTACAGCATATCCTCCATATTGATTTCCATGAAACATACTTTAAAACGGGTTTTAAGGAAATTGATGTCTACCGGGACGGCAATGATAACTTTCTTGTCGGCACTGTGCAGGTTAAGAATAGAAATTTCCGGCTCGGATATTGTTTTATAATCAAAGCTGTATTCATCAATATTGTTCTGAGTTCCTACCGAGGTATATATAATCCCGCTCTCGTCCACAAACGCAAACTTCTGAAGCTTAAAAAGCTTCTTCATTCTGCTCTGATAGACTTCCAGATTGGATTTATCACTTAAATCATTATCAGTCATAAGTTTTATGGCAACACTGATAACATTGATCTTCTCATTGAGATTATTTTCAATAACGTCAACGCGCCTTCCTACAAGTTCATCAAGAAACAGGAGACTTACTGAACGGACAGCCTGCTCCGCATCCTCTTTAGCCAAATGCTCCATGTAGGCTGAACTGAATATCAGTATAACCATGACAATAAGTGCAACTGCTGCTGAAACAGTAAAGCTGAGAAAGCCTCTTGATCTCATTCCTGTTCACTCCAGAAAGTTGAAAAAGGTGACAGATTGAAGCAAATGCCGGATTAAAAAAAAACGACAAATCAAATAAAAACCGCGGTTATACATCAAAAGAAATTTTGATCCCGAAACCATAACACCGCACTCCATTTTACCATCATGAATTTCTGTCATTCGTGTCCAAGTCCACGTCTTGACACTCAGTCCGGTTAAAAATGTGATATTTTTCTGCCACCGGTCACCATCTCGGCTGAATTATATTCATATCTGCACAATCTCTGCGGGTATTGATTTGCTTCAAATGCAATCTGCAGCCGCGGTTCATATGTAATTTTAAAATGCATTATTTCTGAGCTCTGTTTATAAAAAGAGTTTCCGCCCGAAGCCCTGCGGTACGCCGGATCGGCAGTCAGGAATTCTTTTCGTATCATGGCAAACATGCAAAACTGCAGTTCGCTTCGCAGACGAGCGGCAATTTTGCGCTGGCTTCAATCAAACTTCAAAATTCTGAAACGATTACTGCACAGTCTGTGGTCATTTTCTCTTTCATTAATTAAAATCATAAGAGGCAATGCATTTATCAGTTTCATGAATTTTCCAGTATGACAATAAAAATAACCTACGACTACCGCCGCGATGTTTCAGAGGTTTCAGTACCTTTAAAGAAGGTGAAAAGAGAAAACGGCACCATTCATTATGTAACATACAAATCTGTAGGCTACATAGGTGCCATCAAAAAGAAAAATTACGGCCGTTCCAATGCTATTTCAAAATTCACCGCAGGCACCGGCGAACAGAATTCCGGTGACATGAACAACTCCGGCGGCATAAAATCAGGCGCAGAGTTGCAGTCATCAGAGCCGAATGAAAGACAGAAATTCAAAGACTCGATTCTTAATGCAATTATTGACAATGAACTGGATTACTTTCTGAACATAGTGCTGAACAAGCAGTATACTTATATTCAGAAGGTGTCGGCGGAAGAATTTTCACCATCTGCCGAGGAAATGGAAATTATTCACAGGGAAGAGGAAAAACTGAACAGAAGATGGAAAACCATTCTTGAAGACGCTCTTTGTGAATACAGCATGAAACTTAAAAAATCAAAAGGCGCCGCAATAGTTCAGTTAATCAATGCCGGGATAAAAAAATCAAAGCACCGCAAAACCAAGCTTCTTGAAAAGCAGATGAATGAAAATGACTGACATTCCTGTTTCAATATTTCAGGATCCTCTTTCATGCCGCACCGTATGACTGTCCCTGTATCCGGCTGTTTCCTTTTTTATGCATATCCTGCCTAGCTACTGTGCTTCAAAGATTTTCCCGAATAGAAAATTCTTGATATCCAGAAGGATGAAACAGAAATCAGAGAACATGCAAAAATTGTATAGGCAAAAGGAAGAGCATTGCCCGTATCAAACGAGTTGAGGACGAATCCCGCAAATGCTCCTCCCGCAAAGCGAAGAGATCCCATCACAGCAGATGCCGTGCCTGATTTTTCCCTGTAAAGGCCGAGAACATACGTAGTCGCATTGGCACCCACAATACCGATCACACATATAAACATGATAACCGGCAGCACGATGGAGAAAACACTCTCAAAATGAATATGGGCGCTTATAACAAGAAGCAGTGCACCTGTAAAACTGAAGAGAAGAGCACCGAAAAGGACTCTGAGAGGACTGGAATGCTTGACAAGTTTTGTATTCAGTGACGTGCCAAGAGCAACGCATATGATGTTTGCAGCAAACAGAATACCGTAATACGATGATGATACACCGTAGATAGTCATATAAACATAAGGAGAACCGGCGATAAAGGCAAACATTCCTGCTCCGTTTGCCATCTGCGCAACAATCACTCCGAGTGATTTTCCCGAAGACAGAATTTCAAAATAATTTTTAAAAATAACCCCCGGCTGCATGGACTGTCTGTTTTCCTCTGCCAGAGTCTCCTTCATAGTGAATTTAACTATCACAAAAAGACTGAAGGCATAGATTGTAAGTATCACAAACACCAGTCTCCAGCCAAGCGGAGCTATAAGACCTCCAAGCGTCGGTGCAACCAGGGGTGCTATATTGATAGTCAGCATGGTCACACTGACTGCTTTAACAAATTCTAGGCCGTCAAACAAATCCCTCATAACAGCATTGATAACCACAACCCCTGCCGCAGCTCCGAGAGACTGCATAAAACGAAGAAAAAGAAAAAACTCCACGCTGCTGACAAAAACCGAACCGAGGGATGTTATAAAGAAAATCGCCGTACCAACCTGGATCACCGTTTTTCTGCCGTAGGCATCGGCAAGGGGGCCGTACACCAGCTGACCGATTCCCATCCCGAGAAAAAAAATGCTTACCGTAAGCTGCATGGTAGGTACAGAAGTGGCAAGATCCTGCGCTATGGCAGGAATTGAGGGAAGGTACATATCAGTAGAGAGAGGTCCCATGGCGCATATCAGACACAGGATCATAACTATACGGGCAAACATAGTTTTAGTCATGATATGAATGATTACAAAAAGAAAACAAATAAATAAACCTTTGCAGTTGCAAAATGCATGGTTTCACCTTAAAATTATGTGATTAAGATAACATTTATTAAGGTGTTGGGTCAAATGCAGATTTTTAAAATTCACGGCAGCGAGTATTCCGTCGAGAAGCTTCTGGGAAAAGGAAAAGGAGGTTACTCGTATCTTGTAAGGGACGAAGAGCAGAACCCCTTTACCGTGAAAAAAATCCACCACGAGAAATGCGATTACTACACCTTTCCTGAGGATAAAATAGGACTTGAACTCAGGCATTATGATTTTCTCAAGCGAATCGGTGTAAAAATGCCGATGATGATTGATTTTGACAGCGAGCAGGAAATTATACTCAAGGAATACATTGACGGTCCCACCCTTATGGATCTGGTAATCAACAGCCAGATTACAGTGGAGCAGATGATGTATATGGAGAAGCTGCAGGAGCTCTGCACCAGAAACAATGTCAATATAGACTACTTCCCGACAAACTTCATTGTACAAAACGGTGATATATTTTACGTAGACTACGAACTTAATGTGTACGACGAAAAATGGAACTTTGACAACTGGGGAAGAAAATACTATTCTAAAGAGTCTCCTGAAATTCAGGAATACATTAAGTCCCATCAGGAATACGCCAAGGAGTAGCAATGAGATTTTACCGCAAGAGTCTGTCCCTTAAAAGAACGGCTACAACAAGACACCGTCATCTTGTGATCCTAAGAAAATCAAAGCAGAAATCCCGTCAGCACCGTCATATTGCATTCTTCCAGGAAATCAGAGTGGGCGGAACATCTCCGGTTCATTTTGAAGTTCCCGTGTCGGAAAAATAACATCCGTTCAGATCTTCTGCTACAGCTTCAGACAGCAGGGTAAGGAAAACCCAAATACAGGCGTTTTATCCTGCACCGACTCCCCCGGCTCCCCTTTGACTAAACAGTAACAAATACAGAAACGGCACTGCAGGATTTCAGCCGGAAGCGCCTGAAAAGAAGAGCTGTATATCCTGTATTCTGTCAGTTTTCTGAATTCTGTTCGGTTTTTCTCTTTTCTTCCTCTGATTTCATATATTTCACCCAGGATTCAAGAATTTCTTTTGCGTCATCCTTCGCCGGATGTCTTTCACCCTCAATATTCCACTGGACGAGCTGATAATCAGAATAAAATCTGTTTCCGCGGCTGTCGGATGCCTCATACCTGAAAAATACCGGATCCTTAAATATCTTTCTGCGACCTATACCCTGCTCATTGTTATAGTCAATATGAACAGAAATTGCACCGCTGACAAAGCTGTATTCCCCTGAAGAATCTGACGAATCCTTACCTCCGTCCCTGCCGGCATCTGCGGCAACCGGGTAATAAACAGGAAGAGTATAGGAAATAAGATCACCGGACTTTAATTTAGCCTCCATCAGATGCGGGGCTGATTCATAGTCAACCAGGAAGTAGCATACAATCCTGAAGTTATTAGAAAGCAGATCATGTATAAAGAACAGCAGAGTATCACGGTGATTTACCCTGACTTTGGCTGCATAGCTTACAAAATCCTTCGTGGATGCTATCACCACCGCAGGAAGAAGATGATTGTCGATCGTAATCAGGGCTCCGTTCATCGTGTCTTTGATCTCCCCCTTCTTCCAGTCATATGAGAGCTGATCATCAGTACCGAGATTTACAACATATGTCCGATCATCAGGAATTTTCGCATCTGCATAATGTATCATTCCAATCTGAAGATTAACGTCACTTATATTTCTTACGAATTTAGGATCAATCACAATCCCTGTAGATTTGTCATCATAGGTGACCACCGGAAGTTTAAAATTATCCGGAATATCATAATTCTGACCGGAATTTTTGATAAAGTTGCAGAAAGTGACGGCAGCAAATGATGCAGACTTGTCAACATAACGGCAAAGGGATCCGGCATAGGTCTCAAAGTCTATCTCCTTTACAGCATATTTCTGATTAAGCTCTCTTCGCTTTTTCTCATTAAGCTGCTGTTTCTTCTTGCCTATGGTCCTCCTGCCGGTATCGCCGCCTTCAAACAGCGCCGAATCCTTCGGCATAACGCAGGCGTCGGTGGTACTCTCTATTACCAAAAATTCAGTGTCGGCGGCGTCATCACTGCTGCCGTAATCAAGAAATTCAACCTTGTCCTGAAGAATCTTTGCCTCATCCTCTTCAATGAAACCGTAGCGTAAAATACTCGAAATCGGTGATATCGCCCTGGATTCATAAACGCATTCTTCACTCTGACCGTCTGCAGAGGAACCGCCGGTCTGCAGACCTTCCGGGTTTATTCTCTCAGGATCTGTTTTTTCGCCGGCGGAAACCGAAGAAGACGAAGATCCATCAGATCCTGAAGACCGGGGCTGTTTATTTTCATCAGGTTTCAAATCAGCGGTATTAGAGGATTCTTCAGAGCCGGATGAGGAGGAACCAATGCCAGATCCGCTGTCAGCGGTCTGGGATGAAGGATTTTTCATGTCATCAGACGATATCTTCGGATGAACATACGGATAATCGTTCTCAAATTCATCTCCGGTTGAGACATTTTCCGCCCTGTCATATGCAATCTTGTAGTTTTTGGCAGAATCACGGATCAGTTCAAAAAGATCCCTCTGATTCAAAAAATTATCTCCGGCCACACTTGAAAGAAGCATAAAACTGCGATATCCGTTTGCGGATACAGAACTGAAAATTTCATGGGATTTTTCAGAATTGAACAGAACACTGCTCAGGGGATAGTACATGCTGATGCCGTTGCCGTATGTGTAGGAAATTCTTGCAAAGACATTAACAGCCTTCTTCATATCCTCATCAAGCCTTGATACCTCAAGAGGAAAATGCTCAGACAGTGCAGTATAGAATTCCTTAAAATCAACAAGATCACCAAGCTTCCTTTTTTCATTCCGCTGCAGAATGCCGTAGCCGAAAAGCGAAGCATTTACAGCAGCTCTGTCAACCTCCGCCTTCGTAATAATTCCGCGCTGAAGATTTGACGTTAATGCACAGCCGAGTCTGTTGTAATCAAGCAATAGATTTTTAGCATTGAGCATGTCAATAAGGGATATGCTGATATCAGCATAATCATTCTCTGAACATGAAAGCATATACGAGGCTATCATCATACGGGCTAGATCTTCAGCAGACATAATCTGTTCATGTGAAAGCCGGTAAAGCCATGTGGTATAGTCCCATGCCAGCCACGGTCCTATTTTTTCATTTGCAATGAACAGTCTGGTAAACGGCTGCAATGTTGCGATGGCATCAATTGTAGCCATATTGTCCGCATCAGCCATAATAATGTCATACTGGTTAGCCTTAAGACCGGACACACCGTCGGCAAGAGCACTGCTCAGCTCTTTGGGAGTAAGGGAATCATTATAGATTTCATCCCTGGCAACACCGTCAAGAAAACCGCTGGTACTGTGATCCCAGATTATGAGCATTGTATGATCAGCCTCATAGTGATAATTTGAAAATTTAAGAAAATCACTTAAGGTCGAGTAGTCACCCATGCTCTGACTTGCAATACTGTCAATATTGATCAGTTTGCCGTGTTCCACGGTATACCGCTCTACAGTACCTGAAGGTATGTTAAAGAGATGCCATTTTTTTGCTCCGCCGGTCTGTATCACAACTCGGACTCTGGACGGATCGATCTGTGCATCAATGATTTCCGAAATATCGGCTGTGGCGTTACCTACCGAGGATTCAGCCACGCCTCCCGACATATAAATAAGTACAAGCCAGTCACTCTTTGATGCAGCTGAAGCAAGAGACGGAAAAGCAGAAATAAAAACAAACAAAAGAATCAGAAATCTGTTCACGGCCGACCTATCAAAAAAATTTACTGATACAAACCTACGAACAATTATATACATTTTATTTACATTTTTGTCCTGCATGAAAAATTTTTTAAACATTTCCATTTCAAATATAAAAATATGAGGCGCCGGGGTATGTTTAAGCAGCATGCGGACCTGCCCCGGATAAAACATCCTGATAAAAAAAATTTGACACATTTTCAGTGTCAATTACAATGAAGGCTGACTTTCGCATAATTGACTAAAGGTAAGCAGATCCATGGTTAATTTTCTTAAAAAGGCATTTTTTACAATGCTCATCGGCACCATCTTCGTTTTTTTTCTTCGCGAGGATATGACTGATACGGTATACCCAGATGTCAGCAGTTCAAAATACTTTTTTATCCAGGACTACAGCCATGTTTTCAGCAATGAAACAGAAAGATATATCTTCCAGCAGGCTGCTGAACTTGAAAAACAGACAACGGCACAAATCGTGGTAATGGCGGTTCCGGATACTCAGAGTGACACACTCGAAAGATACAGTCTTGAAATTGCAAACAGGATGGGTATAGGACAGAAGGAGTCGAACAACGGGATCCTGATACTGTTTACAACCGGTGAGCCGCACGTAAGGCTGGAAGTCGGAAAGGGGCTCGAAGGAAGAATACCCGACAGTAAAGCCGGCAGGATCCTTGATGATTATGCAGTTGAACCGAAAAATTCAGGTGACTGGGATAAAGCCGCATCGGACACTTTTACGGCGGTGGCACGGGAAATTTATGATGAATACCATAAGGCCTATCCCAAATCACTCATGTTTTTCAAGGAACGTGCCGAACATAAGGATCTGAATGAAGAAAACGACTCCGACATGTATGCCGAAAGTTATGATAAACAGCTGATTACCCCCGTAACAGAGGATAATAATACAGATTTCGGCGGCGGGGAAGCGATGGAAATTGTAGACGGAACGATCAAACAGCCGCCTACAATGGCTGATCTTGCCTTTCCAGAACCAGCAAAGGTTACTGAAAATGAAGGTTTTCTTGAAAAGATTATAAACAGTTTTCTCGGATGCCTGGGACTTATGATCTTTATAATCCCCATCTACCTGGCTGTTAGATACGGAGGAGCAGGCGGAGGCGGAAGCGGGAGCGGCAGCGGAGGCTTCGGAGGAGGCGGCTTCGGAGGAGGCGGCGGCGGATACAGCGGCGGCGGCGGAAGTTTCGGAGGAGGAGGCGCCAGCCGATAACCGCGGTTTATTCCCCCCGGCAGTTATGCACAAAGAAAAATTCCGGAACGGATATTACCGTGCCGGAATTTTTCATAATTATAAACGCTTTCTGCTCTTTAAACGAGAATTCAAAGCGCAGCCGTCAGAAACACCATACAGTCAGAAACATGCAGCCTGATCAGGCATCTCTGATGTAAATCAGTTCTGAAACAGAAAGAACAGAAAAATCACTTCTTTTTAGACTTAACAAACTTCATAAGTCTTCTCTTCTTCCGCATCTGACTCTGTGTCAGTTTGTTGACTCTGCCCTCAAACGGATTCGCGCCCTCCACAAATTCCAGACTGATAGGAGTACCAACCATATGAAGAGCCTCTCTGAAATAATTTGTCAGATATCTCTTATATGAATCAGGAAGATCATTAACCTGATTGCCGTGAATAACGATGCGCGGAGGATTGTAGCCGCCTGCATGAGCATATTTGAGTCTTACCCTTCGTCCGTGAACCATAGGAGGCTGATGCTCATTTGAAGCCATAATCATCAGTCTGGTAACGCGGGACGTACTGATCCTGCGGGTTGCAGATTTGTATGACTCATCTATTGATTCAAACAGATGTCCCACGCCTGTGCCGTGAAGCGCTGAAATGAAATGAATTCTTGCAAAATCAACAAAGCCGAGTCTGAGCTCCAGCTCCTGCTTTATCTGATCCTTAACCTCACCTGAAAGTCCGTCCCATTTGTTTACAGCAATAACAACAGCTCTGCCCGAATTTAAAATAAATCCGAGCATGCTCAGATCCTGATCTGTAAGTCCGTCCCGTGCATCTATCAATAAAATTACAACATGGGAATCCTCTACAGCCTTCAGTGTTTTGATTACAGAAAACTTTTCGACGGTTTCAGTCACCTTTTTGCGTTTGCGGACTCCGGCCGTATCTATTACAACGTATTTTCTGCCGTCACGCTCCATCGGGATATATATCGAGTCACGGGTGGTTCCGGGCATATCATAGACAATTACTCTGTTTTCACCCAGGAGTCTGTTGGTAAGAGTAGACTTTCCGACATTAGGACGTCCTACAATAGCAAACCTTATTTCTGAATCCTCAGGCGCCTCTGCATCCTCATCGGAAGGGGCTCCACCCTCTGCATCCTCATCCTCCATGGCATACCTGGCATCTATTTCTGAAGGATCCTCAGGCAGAGAACAATACGGAAGATCCTGAATATGAGAGATATAAAAGCAGGTATCCGCTCCAGAAAGTCTCTCCCCTTCTGCAAACTGAAGATAAAGATCTCTGCCCTGATAATATACAGAAAGTGTAATTTCAGAGCCGTGCTGCTCCACTTCAACATGCTCCTGAAGCTTTACAGCCTTAAGAGGTGCATACTCATATGAAAGATCCTCCTTGAACTGCGGGATCTTTCCTCCGGTGAAAACATAACTTACCCTGAAATTTTTGTCCTCATCCGTCATCTCGCCGGCACTGTCATCCCTTTCGTTAAAATCAGGATCCTGCTTTTTGATCCTGACCAGTTCAGGATAGATCACATCATTCATCAAAGTCGTAAGGCCGGTGCCGTGGGATACGGCCAGATGGTGCACCTCACCGAAGGCTAGTGCATAGAATTCCGCACATGCTGAATCAGCATCAATACCGTCAACCTTGTTGGCGGCTAAAATTACGGGCTTGGCAATTTTCCGAAGATGATTGGCTATCACCTCATCCCCTGCAAGAATACCGTCACGTGCATCCACAAGGAACACTATGATGTCAGCCTCCTGCATGGCAAGATAGGACTGCTGCGCCATCATTTCCTCAATACCTTCCTCTGAGCCGTCTATACCGCCGGTGTCGATAACAATAAAATCCAGTCCGTTGATCTGAGCCTTTCCGTATTTGCGATCTCTGGTAAGTCCGGGGAAATTTGCAACCAGGGCGTCTCTACTGTGGGTCAAACGATTGAACATTGTGGATTTACCTACATTAGGACGTCCAACCAAGGCTACTACTGGTGTCATTTTTTTCTCTCTAAATTAAATAAAAAATTAAATTTGTCCGCCGCGAAGACTGCCAAACATGCTTAAACCGCAGATAACGGATTTTCCGATATGCACTGCCGCAAATGAGGAAGCCGGCTGACCGATGCTAAAGCTCCGCCTCAACGCATGCAAAGGGCAGATCCGGACTGTCCGGATGCACCGCATTTTTAAAATTTACTGATATCAGACCCTGAGGACAAATCAGTCATCATCATCCTCAGATGAAGAAGATGACGAAGAATCGGATCCAGACTCGCGGGTTATCGCATAAATATCACCGCTTCTGGTCTGAAGATATGCCACTCCGTCATAAATAACCGGCGGAATATACAAACCGTCACTGTCAATGCGCTCCATGGATGCTATTTTTCCCGTGGCGCTGTCTAGCCAGTACAGATATCCGTCCATATCGCCTACAAGAACATATGAATCATACTGAACCGGCGCTGTAACATCACGGTATGACAGGTCCTTGTTAACCCATCTTTCCTCGCCTGTAGTTCTGCTGATGGAATGAACGTGCCCCTTTTCATCTGTAACAAAGAGATCAGAATAGTCATAGGACATGTTCCTGTAAGAGCTGAGGTTCTTTTTCCACACATTCGTCCCGCCCCCTGCAAAATGCATCAGGCTGCCGTGATAACCGACCGCAACAAGCTCGCCGTCAAGAAACAGAGGCTGTGCACTTACGCTGCCGATCTTGTCAATGGAGTTTCTTCCCTTCGGCAGAGATACAATGATTGTGTTGATAAGGGTTCCGTTAGAGGAATCAATCATATTCAGTTTGCCCTGGGAGGTACCGTACATAAGAATTTTACCGCCGTCCACCGATGTTAGATCAGACGTTCCGCGAAGAGACAGATCATTGAATTCGCTGGAGGTTTTCCATATCTCCTCGCCTGTTTCATCATTAATCGCAATCAGTCTGCCAGAGGTTGTATACACAATCACACGATCAGCAAGCGGAACCGGACTTGACATAATCTCCTCACCCGCATTGTATTTCCATACAACATTGCCCTCACTGCGATCAAGTGCATAAAGGTATCCGTTCTCGCTTCCGACAAAAACCTTGTCAAAACCCAGAGCTACACCGCCGGAAATTCTCGGGCTGCGGCGATCGTCATTTTCCTCCTCATCGGAAAGATCGGCGGTCCAGATTTTTGAACCGTCCTTGCGATCAAGCGCTGCAACCTTGCCGCCGCGGGATGCGACAAACACCTTCTCGTCAGAAACTGCCGGAGCAAGACTGGAAAAGAATTTACCCACACCGCTGCCCACGGAAGTATCCCAGACAACATTGATATCAAACTGATTATCAATATCAGGAACATCGGCAATGACATATACATCCTTTTCAAACAGCGAACATGACTGGATAAACATGCTGAAACATAAAACACCAGTCAGAGACAAAGCTTTGCGCAACATAAATTCTTCCCGAATTGCAAATTCAAACCTAGAGCATTCTACCATAATCAGACAGATTTTTCCCCTCAACTCAGGCATATGTTGCTGCAGGAGGGCAGTACGAGGACATAATCAGTCCCCGGCGGATCAGGTCCGGCATGCCGGACGCTTGAGGCAAATGCCGCATTCCCGGAATTTACTGCAGAAGATGATGATCGGAGAATTTATAGTTTTTAACGGAACGTTAAAAAAGTCTATAATGACTCCGGATTTTCCCATCTCAAAACATCAGGGGACAGATTAATGAAAACAATAAATGTAGTGGCCGCCGTTATCCGCAGGGGAGAAAAAATTTTCGCCACAGCCAGGGGATACGGAGATTTCAAGGGTAAATGGGAGTTTCCGGGAGGAAAGGTGGAACCGGGGGAAACTCCGCAGACGGCACTGAAAAGAGAAATAAAAGAGGAACTCAGGGTGGATGTGGAAATCGGAGATCTGATAGATAACATTGAATACGATTATCCTGAATTTCACCTTTCCATGAAAGTATTCTGGTGCACCATCATCTCAGGCAGAATTGAACTCGTTGAAGCTGAATCAGCCAGATGGCTCGGTGCCGGCGAACTTGATTCGGTAGTATGGCTTCCTGCAGATCTTACACTGATCGGCAGGCTGAAATCTGAATTTAAAAAATCTTCCCTTCAATAAAAAAAACGCTTTGCAGCATCTCTCAGCACAAGCACATACCTTTCGCAAATGCGAAAAATAAAGTTTCTTTCTGAAACAAAAAAAACTCTGAAGCTTCACGTTAAAAAACAAAGCTTCAGAGCCGGATGAACATACAGAAACCGGAAATTATCCGATCATGAAGAATGTCACTCGGACTTTTCGTTCTGTGCCGGAGCAGTCTCAGGCTTTTTGCTCTCAGCCGCAGCAGTCTCAGACTTTTCGCTCTCTGCCGCTGCTTCAGTCCCGGCCTTCACTTCTGAGGCTGATTCATCCTTACTGGCGTCAGATGCCGGAGCACTCTCTTTGCCTGCATCACTGCCGGCCTTCGGAGCTGCAGTTCCGACAGCAAGATCATCAAGTTTTCTCTTGAGCATAATATTCAGATTTTCCTCATTTGTGCCCTTAATCAGATCATATGCCGCCTGGTATGACTTCCTTGCCTCACTGAGATCCCCCCTTACAAAAGCGATATCACCGAGGATTTCGTTAACAGAGGACTGGTAAATGGAGCTCTTGACTGATGACAGCGTCTTTTTGGCCTCATCAAACTTTTTCAGCTGAATCTGCACTCTTGCCAGTCTCAGCCTTGCTACATTAGATACAGCCGAATCCTTGCTTTCCGCAGCAATCTGAAGATACTTCTCAGCACTCTCATAATCACCACCCCTGTCAGCCACAAGAGAAGCGAGATTAAATGCCGCCATCTGACCGTAGGAATCACTCCTGTGCATCTGGATAAAGTCATCAAGGGACTTTACTGTTGCTTCATTGTAGTTGTTATTAATTTTTTCAAAGGAATACATATACTGTTCAGTATTGCTTTCCATCTGCTGCAGCTGGTATTTCTTAAAATACTGCCAGCCAAGGATACACGCAATACCCAGAACAAGACCGAACATAATAGTCTTACCATTCTGCTTCCAAAACTTCTGCAGGACTTCAGCCTGCTGTTCTTCCGTACTATACAGCATTTAAGCTCCCAATAATTTTTTTAATTCGTTAGTCAATTCTGATATTTTTACGTTAATCTGTTCTGATTCCTGACGTAAATTCTTTATGCCGATAATTCCGTCAGCAAGTTCGCTTTCACCGAGCACAAGCGCATAAGCGGCGCCTGATTTATCAGCACGCTTGAACTGCTTCTTGAAATTGCCTCCGCTGCAGTTAAGCATAAGACGAAGATCCGGAATATCATTTCTCAGATTCTCGCTGATTGCAAAGGACTGCTTGACAGCCTCATCGCCCTGAGCGCAGAAAAATACATCAACCGCATTTTCCACATCGCTGTACCCGATGGTCTGAAGGAGAAGAACAAAACGCTCAAGTCCTATGGCAAAACCGACGGCAGGAGAAGGCTGACCGCCTAGCTGCTCCACAAGACCGTCATAACGGCCGCCGCCGCAGACCGTACCCTGAGAGCCCAGAGCATCAGTCACCCACTCGAAAACTGTATTGTTATAGTAGTCAAGACCGCGGACAAGCCGCTCATTTATGCGGTAGGCAATGCCGTTGGCATCGAGAATCTCTTTTAACCGGTTAAAATGTCTCCTGGTATCCTCGCCGAAGCAGTCGGAAAGCTTAGGAGCATTCTCAAGCAGTTTCTGAATATCATTATTCTTGGTATCAAGCACTCTGAGAGGATTGGTGTACATGCGTCGTCTGCAGTCCTCATCAAGAACATCCTCATGGGACTTGAGAAATTCAACAAGGGAATCACGGTACGCAGCCCGCTCCTGTGCGGAGCCGAGAGAATTCAGCTCAAGAACAAGATGATCCTGGATCCCGAATTTTTTCCAGATCCTCGATGTAAGAAGAATAACCTCGGCATCCATTTCAGGCTGGGCAACGCCGAAAATCTCCACACCGAACTGATGAAACTCGCGGTATCTTCCCTTCTGAGGACGTTCATGTCTGAACATCGGTCCCGTATACCACATGCGTCTTTCCTGATTGTGGATTATTCCGTGTTCAACACATGCGCGCACACACCCTGCAGTACCCTCTGGACGCAGAGAAAGTGAATCTCCGTTGTCATCGAAGGTATACATTTCCTTTTCAACAACATCAGTAACCTCGCCGATGGACCGGACAAAAAGCCCGGTGCTTTCAACAATCGGCATTCTGATTTCAGAGTAGCCGTAGGAGGAAACTGTGGATTTCAATACATTTTCGACCTTCTGCCACAGCGGTGATTCCTGCGGAAGAATATCCTTCATACCGGTTACGGTTTGAAACTTTACAGCCATAAAACAAAAAACTCTTACTTAAAATTCAACGTGAGGATCATATACATATGAGTGAAAATATGCAATGAGGAACTACAGAACCATATTCCGGCACTCCTGAGGGTGCTCCTGAAGATATTTCACTCTGCTGCGGATCTTCTCCTCGAGGAGATCAGCTATATGCTCATTGTCCAGGCGGTCAACTCTTGTGCCGTTTTCATAGTAACCGCACATATGCTTTGCACCTGCTACACCGATATCCGCAGAAATGCACTCTCCGGGTCCGTTGACCACACATCCTATAACAGCAACATTAAGAGGCATTGTAATATCTGCAAGACGCCTTTCAAGCTCGGCAACGGTTCCGATAACATCGTACTCCCTTCTTGAGCAGGTAGGACAGGCAATGAAATTTATACCGCGGCTTCTTATCCCGAGAGACTTAAGAATATCAAAACCTACCTTCACCTCCTCAACAGGATCGGCAGCAAGAGAAACTCTTATGGTGTCGCCTATACCCTCTGAAAGCATCATACCCAGACCTATGGCAGACTTTATGGAGCCGCTCCGGAGTCCTCCCGCCTCGGTGATACCAAGATGCAGAGGCTGCTCTATTTCCTTTGCAAGAAGACGGTAGGCATTCACAGTGAGAAAAAGATCTGAAGCCTTGACGCTGACCTTGAAATCAGGGTAATCATATTTTTCAAGATAGGCCACATGCCGCATAGCCGATTCCCGGAGAGCTTCAGGGGTAGGTTCACCGTATTTTTCAAGAAGATCCTTTTCAAGAGAACCTCCGTTAACGCCGATTCTTATCGGAATATTATGATCCCTTGCAGAATCTATAACAGCCTTGACCCTCTGCTCCGAACCGATGTTGCCGGGATTAATTCTCAGGCATGCCGCACCGTTGTCTGCAACCTTAAGTGCAATACGGTAATCAAAATGAATATCAGCAACAACCGGCACGGAAACCCGGCGCACAATCTCACCGAATGCATCTGCCGCATCCATGGACGGCACTGAAACTCTTACTATATCAGCTCCGGCCGCGGCGGCGGCATTAATCTGCCCTACCGTTGCCTCGACATCTGTAGTCAGAGTATTTGTCATGGTCTGGACTGAAACAGGAGCATCACCGCCCACCGGAACGCTTCCCACCATAATTTTTCTGGATTTGCGGCGAACTATACCGCTGCTGTTCTTATTCATAGACTATCATTTCTTCAATTCAATTCTGTAAGGAACACCGGATTTGGATCCTGATGTATCAACCCTGACTCCGTTGATATACACCTGCGCAAACTGCGGTGCACCCACAACAATTTTCGCCGGCAGCGATTCAAGTGTAACTTCAGTCTTTGAGTCTTTGCCGCAGACCTTGTTCAGAAGAGTCTTTTTATCAGCGTAGACACCAACCCAGCTTTCCCCTGAGCCGACATTAATCACAACCTCGTATCTGTCTGCACCGGCCAGCACTGCCGAACCGACATTTGCCTTAACTGCTGTAAGGGCAATGACTTCACCGGTCTGCACATTTTCATTATGAACTGCCGTCTCGCCTGAAATTTTTTCCTCAGACTCTGTAGAACTGCCGGAAGATGACGCGGTCTTTTCTGAATTCTGGGATTTAGGCGCGGTCTGAGCGGCGGAATTAACAGACAGATCCATTATTTCAATTTCATTTCCGTCTGAAATATCATCTTTCGAACCGGAGGCAAGCGACATCTCATATTCACTCTTGCGCTGACTGTTATGGATGTCCTGCTGTTTCTGAACATGATCCAGAATATCTATTTCACCGGTACCGTCACTTTCGACCGTAAGTTCTTTTTCCGCCTCAGCTTTTTTCCTGAGTTCCTCGGCACGGATGCGGGCCTGTTTTTCCGCAAGCTCACGCCTTTCCTTCTCTGCTGCAGCCTGCTTTTGAGCATCTGATTCTGCAGTTCTGAGATCTTTTTCTGAACTTTCAGTTCTGACCGCCGCATCACTTTCAGCATAGGATCTGCGATCAGCCTCTGCTCTGGCTTTTGCCTCAGCCTCGGCTTTTGTCGGAGTTTCAATCTTTTTCTGGTCACCGCCTGACGCTAGCGGTCCGGTATCAACCTCTGCCAGAGACGGTTTCTTGCCCGCTCTGACCTGAGCCTGCAGGGCCTCAAACTCCTTCTGCTTGATTTCTTCAGCACGGTTCACAACGGAATCTGCTGAAAAATTCTTTTCATCTGCAACAAGAGACTCGGGAGTTACATCGGCATATTCTTCAGGGATGCTTGTATCCTCCATAACTCTGACACCGTAATCAACAGGAATGGATGAATACTGAGAATTTCCCGTCATGGAAACATTCTCCGCTGTATCAAAAAATACCTTGTAGATAATGTAAACTACAAGAAGGACAGCCAGGACGGAAAGAAGAACAACGCCGGAATTCCACAAAAAGTTAACTCTTATTATGCGGCGCTTTTCGTTCTCCTGCTTGCGTATAATCTCCTGCTGACTGATCTCTGTCTCCTTCATGAGAACATCAAAGGCGTGAAGAACAGTCTGTTCGTCAACCTTCAGCAGCGATGCATAACTTTTGATGTAGCCCTTGACAAAGGTTTTCGCAAGGTTAGGCTGATTGTAGCGGTTGCACTCTATATCTCGAATGAGACTAGGGCGAAGTTTCAACCTTTCGGAAACATCATGAAGAGTCAGTCCCTGCATTTCTCTTGCACGGTTGAGAATTTCACCGGGAGTAAGTACAACATCGGGACTGCCGTTTTTCAAATCTTCCATATGAAGCTAAACCACCTCAGTAATTGTTTGACATATATCTTTTTGCTTCAACAGAATCAGGATAGCGGGTAACAAGCTCCTGACCGTAAATCTTTGCCTGTGCCGTATTGCCAGAGCCTTCCTCTATGCGAAGCTTGGTAAATAGAGAAAAAGCGTTCTCGGCGGCAAAGTGGGAATAACGATTCATCATTTCCTTGGCCTTGTTGAGATCGCCTACAGCAAGAGCAAGCTCCGCTCTGAAACCCAGAGCATACGGATTGTTGGAATTATACTTAAGAGAGCGATCAACATAACCTATGGCACGATTATCGTCACCCTGCTTAAAGGCGCATCGTCCTGCATTTACATAGGTTTCGGCAATTCTGGTGTATTTGGATATGGAAACTGCCTTTTCATACATCTGATACGCTTCAGCATACTTGTTCTGACTGCAAAGAAAGATACCGTAGTTGTTGAACACGTCACCCATATCACTGTATTTGCTCACAAGCTCATTGTAGGCTTTGTACGCATTTTCTATCTCTCCTACCGTCTGATAGTACCAGGCAAACGCAAGTTTGGCATCAAAGCAGTCCGGATTGATTTCCAAAGCCTTCTGAAGATTATCCTTTGCAAGCGTGGCCTGTCCTTCGTCAAGGAGATGAAGTGCTATTCTCACACGATTATTTGCCGCCCTTTCCCTATCCATTTCCTTTTCAATGTGATAGGTGTCCTTGCCGTCCATGACCAGATTTTCCTGAACACAGCCGCCGAACACTAAAGAAGCCAGACCAAGTACCAGACATGAAGAAAACTTACCCATGCTTATCTCCCAAAGGATCATATTCAATAATCATTCCTGCCGCAAAAAAAAACTTCAAGCAGCATAAACAGACAATCCGAACAGATATAAAGTAAAAACCTAAAAATATTATGCAACCTTTTTTATATGAGAATCCTTCAAAAAAAAACGGATCCCCATCAATAAAACACTCGGCGTACATTTTAACATTACAGACTTGATATTTACAGATCAACAGGGAAAAGATACTGCGGGAGGGAATTTCATTCCAGCGGAATCATAACCGGGTTAAAAGAGCGATACGGACTGACAGTCAGTCGGATACTGCAAAAGACCGGACCTGCAACGGCTTTTTTAAATCGTCAGATTCTGCCGTTACTGACTAAACCCGAAAAAAAAATCTGCCGGAAAACCCGGAAATTCATCGGGATACCGGCAAAAAAAGCAGACTTCAGTACTGTCTGAAGAAATTTAATTCCCCGCAGAATGAATTACTGCAAACAAAAAGATGAAAAAGCGGACACTGCGGTAAATAAAAAGAGCTCAGTCTGCATTTGTGCTGCAGACTGTCAGATCTCCATACTGTCCGCGCCTGCAGCGGATGCAAACCTGCGGAGTCTGTTTTCAACATTGCCGACCAGCTGACCGCACGCCGCATCAATGTCATCACCCCTGGTTTTTCTTACTACAACTGTATACCCTGCATCCATAAGAATCTGTGAGAAATGATTAATACGGTTACCGCTAGGCTTAAGATAGGCACAGTCGGGATGCGGATTGAAAGGTATGAGATTAATCTTGCACGGAACGTTTCTAAGCAGCTTGGCAAGCTCCCTTGCCTCCTTCTCCCCGTCATTAAAACGGTCGAGAAGCACATATTCAATAGTCACCCTGCCGTGATTGCCCTTGGATCGGGAGATATATCTGCGAACGGAGGCCAGCACCTCTTCAATAGGATATTTGTCATTAATAGGCATTATCCTGCTGCGAAGCTGATTGTTCGGAGCATGAAGAGACAGGGCAAGAGCAACATCGACATGATTGCATAGATCATCAAGAGCCGGAACTATCCCTGCGGTTGATATGGTTACACGCCTTTTTGAAAGACCGAACCCTCTGTCATCCAGCAAAATCTGGGCGGCCTTTACAGTATTGCTGAAATTCAGCAGCGGCTCACCCATACCCATCATTACAACATTGGTTATGGCCCGCTGTTCAGTCTTGTTTGTAAAGCCGAGGATCTTGGTTGCCCTCCATACCTGACCTACAATTTCACTTACTGTAAGATTGCGATTGAAGCCCTGCCTGCCGGTGGAGCAGAAACCGCAGTTCAAAGGACATCCCACCTGGGTTGAAATACACAGGGTTCCGCGATCATCCTCGGGAATAAAGACCGATTCAATCTCCTGACATCCGACTTTCATGGCCCATTTGATCGTTCCGTCAGAGGATCTCTGCTCTCTGCTGATCTGAGGGGCGGAAACTACGGCGCATTCAGACAGTCTGGCTCTGAGCTTTTTGTTGATGTCGGACATCTGCTGAAAATCATCAACGCCGTAATGATAAATCCATTTCATGATCTGTTCGCCGTGAAAAGTTTTTTCACCGATTTCCTGCATGAAATGGACAAAATCCTGACGGTTAAAATCCATCAGATTGACAAGTTCAGACATATACTCTGCAGCAGATTAACGTGAACGAGGGCAGATTTCGCTTTCTGAGAAGAAGAAATGAATTTCCTCACGTGCCGATTCCTCTGAATCAGAGCCGTGAACAGCGTTCTCCTCAATGCTCTTGGCATAATCTGAACGAATTGTGCCGGAGCGTGCCTTGCGCGGATCAGTGTCACCGATGATTTCTCTGTGCTTTCGAATCGCGTCGTCGCCTTCGAGTACAGAAATCATAACCGGACCGGAAACCATATAATCAACGAGCTCCATGAAGAAAGGTTTGTCACGGAGTTTGCTGTAGAAAAGCATTGCCTGCTCAGGACGGAAATGAACCATTTTTGCAGCAATAATTCTCAGTCCGGCGTTTTCAAAACGATGATATACATCACCGATAAGATCACGGGCTACAACATCCGGTTTAATGATAGAAAGAGTTCTTTGAAGTGCCATATCTAATTACCTCATTTATATTTTCCGGTACCCAACAGTCCGGAACACTACATACACCGACTCCAGATGTATGTCAGAAAAATTGACATTCTCCTCTGCCTGAGGGCAGAGGATTCCAATCAGTTCCCGCAGCAAGCTGCAGGCTGCTCTCGGCGGGTTCTTGCTGCAGTGACCGACAAGACGGTACACTTCACAAGCTCTGCGGCTATGCCCTAGCCTGATTTGCCGTCATTGAGAAACCGAAGTCTGTCTCTGTTGGCAAGAAGGATTATACCTAATTTTATGCCTAATGCCTTATATCCACGTCCCAAAGGTCGCGGTTTACGGCATGATCAGATAAAAGATCCACGGAGATCACCCAATCGGATCTAAAAATTTCCTGCAGTCACACATCTGTATTCGCCGCATCCGCTTTTCACACTGACCGCGGCCGCTGTCTCTGTATCAAAAGGTTCAACATACTCATTGAATGCCTTAAATCAAACCGAGACTTCCTGTCTTGACATCCTCCTCTGCCTGAAGGCGGGAGATTCCTACCAGTTCCCGCAGCAAGCTGCAGGCTACTCACGACGGGTTCTTGCTGCTGACCGACAATACGGTTCACTTCGCAAGCTCTGCGGCTATACAATAGCCTGGTCTGCCGTCACTGAGAAAGCCGAAGTCTGTCTCTGTTAGCAAAAGAGATTATACCTAATTTTATACCTTATATCCACGCCCTAAAGGACGCGGTTTTACAGCGCGATCTGATAAATTTTGACATAGATCTTGCAATAGAGCTGTAAAACAATGTCAGCGGCCTCTCGCAACGGGAAAAATGACCTGTAACCTCCGGCGGAGCCCGCCCCAGCTATCCCGCCGTCTGAAGCGGCGATGCATCACTTAAGCGTGATGATGCACCCTCTGCAGCGGGGTTCAGACAATTCTTAAAACATTCGTTCCCGTACTGTGCTAGTTCACGGTTTCAGACAATTTCCTGCAGCCCTCCGAGAGCGGTATCTGCCGCCCTGTCCGGCCGTCAGTCTGATGACAGTTTCATTTTTTGAAGAAAAGTCATGTTATCCTCAATGAACTTGACGATGCTTCTTACACCGTGTCCCTTGGCTCCGGGCAGAAACTCATCGGTTCCGGATTTCAGGAACGAACCTGAAAGGTCGATATGAAGCCACGGGATCCCGTCCCTTACAAAATGGGAGAGAAACGCAGCCGCCGTAGATGCCCCGGCATAACCTTCACCGGATGCACTGTTGGCAATATCCGCAAAATCACTTTTTATTTCATTGCGGTGCTTCACTGTAAGAGGAAGCGGCCATGCTGATTCATAAACGCTTTCCGCAGATTTCTTAAAGCCGAAGGAGAGTTTTTCATCAAAGCTGATGGCAGCGTTATATTCCCTGCCAAGAGCCACCTTCGCCGCACCTGTAAGAGTCGCCGCATCAATAATCAGTGCAGGACTTGATGCACTTGATTTAATCAGTCCGTCCGCCATTACAAGTCTGCCCTCGGCATCCGTGTTTTTAACCTCCACGCTCACACCGTTAGGGAAATTAATAACATCATCAACCTTGTATGCAGAGCCGCTTATCAGATTTTCTGCAGTGCACACATACAACTTAACATGAAGTTTCAGTTCCTTGAGAATTATAAGTGCAAGTACGCCGGCCAGAGTTGCGGCACCGCCCATGTCCGACTTCATGCTGCGCATATAGTCGCCGGTCTTTATGCTGTAGCCGCCGGAATCGAAGGTAATGCCCTTGCCGACAAGACATAAATCAACAGTTGAACTTCCGGTAGGATTGTAATCAATCATCAGCACGCCGGGCTGTCTGGAGGAACCGCTGCCCACAGTGTATGTGCCGATATAATTATGGATCCTGAGTTCATCACCGTAATACGCATTGGTTGTAATATTCTGTTTTCCCTTCAGCGAAAAAATAAAATTTTCAATTTCGGAAATAAGCTTTTCGGGATAAAGTTCTGAGGGAGCGGCATTAATCAGATCCCTTACCCATGTTTCCACCTTGATAAGATCATCAAGCCATCTGCTGTGACTGCCAAAGGAAAGTCGGTTTCTGTGCCTTGCATCAAAAAATCCCTGCCAGAACGCATAGATAAGTTCATCGGTCCAGTGTTCTCCGATAAGTTCGGCCTGGTTAAAACCCAAGGAATTCATGCGAACGGCTGCCATGCGGCACTGTCTGACAGCATCTGCACCCTCGGGTATGTGGATGATGGCGTCAGAATTTGAAAAACTAACTACTGCATCACTGCCCCATATTCCAGTGTGAGCCTTGTTAATAATATATACCTTCATATTTCCCCACCTATCTCAATGCCGCCAGAACTCTGGTCACGGCTCTAAACACAAAATCCACATCCTCGGATCTGGTAAAACGTCCAAGCGAAAAGCGAATGGAACTGTATGCCAGTTCCCGAGGCACACCTATCTGAGTTAAAACATAGGACGGCTCGACACTTGCCGATGTACACGCAGAACCTGTTGATACTGCAACATCCTTAAGATTGGATATCAGCATCTCACCGTCAACTCCGCCGAAATTTAAATTCAGAATTCCGCACACACGATGATCACCGCCTCCATTGAGTCTTACCTTCGGAAGTGTCAGAAGCTTGCGCTGAAGTTCATCTCTGAGTTTTCTGATTCTTGATGTCTCCTCGTCAAAGCACTCGGAAAGAATGCGGCATGCCTCGCCCATACCTACAATCTGATGTGTAGGCAGCGTGCCTGATCTGAAGCCCCTTTCATGCCCTCCGCCGTGCATCAGCGGAACAGGTTTGACATCCGGACTTCGCCTTATGTACAGCGCCCCTATGCCCTTGGGACCGTATATCTTATGAGCAGAAAGCGAAAGCATATCGACTCCAAGCTCTGAAACATCAATTTTTTCCTTACCTAGACTTTGGGCCGCGTCACTGTGAAGCAGAATACCGTGATTTCTGCATACCTGCGATATACCGGCGATATCATTGACAGTTCCGACTTCATTATTCACATGCATGATTGAAACAAGTATTGTTTTATCAGTTACCGCCTCCTCAACCTGCTGCGGAGAAACGGCTCCGGTTTTATCCGGTTTCAGGTATGTTACCTGAAAACCTCTTGTCTCAAGAAACCTGCATGTATCTATCACTGCCTTATGCTCCACGGAACTCGTGATGATATGGTTGCCGCGATCCGAAAGAGCTGCAGCAGTACCCTTTATGGCAGTGTTGTCGGACTCGGTCGCCCCGGATGTAAAAATAATCTCCCTGTGATCCGCACCGATAAGATCCGCAATCTGCGTGCGTGCTATATCCACCAGTTCAGCCGCCATCCATCCGTATGAATGAGTCTTTGACGCGGGATTTCCGAAAACACCGTCCATAGTAAGGCATTCAGCCATTTTTTCCGCCACTCTCTGATCTACCGGAGTAGTGGCCGCATAGTCCATATAAACAGGATTAGTCATAAGTTATTCTTCTCTGCTTTTTATTGTTCTGGTTACAGAAGTTAAAATACCGCGCAGAATGTTTATATCATCCCTGGTCAGATAAGGACGGGTGAATATTCTTTTGATTTTCCTCATTATCCCGCCTTTGTTATTTTCATGCAGAAAACCGGTATCGGTAAGAACATCGGAAAGATGCCGATAAAATCCTTCAAGCTCCTGACCGTCAGCCAAAGCCTGCTTTTCCTGAAATCTCAGACTGGATCTGGCTGGAAAATCGTCAGCAGGGAGCCCGACTGCACCTTTGCATGCGGTCCTTATTTCATAGCACAGAACCTGGACCGCCATGGCAAGATTAAGGGACGAATAACCCGGATCTGCATCAATCGTAACATGACAGTCGCAAAGATCTATTTCCTCGTTTGTAAGACCTGTACGCTCGCAGCCGAACACCAGAGCAATATTTCGGCCCTCACGGATAAATGCGACTGCAGTTTCACCCATTATTCTAGGCTGCATGGGTTCGCGCTCTATGCTCCTTCTTCTTGCAGATGATGCCACCGACAGTTCAACTCCGGATAAAGCCTCTCCCAGTGATCCGCAAATCACGGCATTTTCCAGAACGTCACTTGCTCCGGCCGAAAGCGCAACCGCCTCATCATTGATCCGAGCCTCAGGATTGACAAGATAGAGTTTCGAAAACCCCATTGTTTTCATAGCTCTTGCCGCGGAACCTATATTTCCAGAATGCGAAGTTCTGACAAGAACAATTCTGATACGGTCCAAAAGAAATAAAACATCACGGTCCGGATTGCCGCAATCTGAAGTTTTCTTCATTTCAGAGATCATTTTATGATTTTAATATTTAAAGTAAAAATGCAGAGCCAGATCAGAAAATAAATGCTCTAAAAATTCATACACATTCTGAGCCTTGGAAAGAATGAAATAAAGTCTGGCTGTCTCGGTAAGGCCAAGATGATAATACTTCATACCTACATAGTAATAAGCCTCGCAGAGACGTTCTGCCACCTCACGTTCATTCTTTGCTCCATCCCTGGCTTTTTTAATAATGTCGGAAGGTCTGTCGCTGTCAATAGACTGCAGGATTCTGTAAGGCCATGATTTTTTAATGTCCTCGGGGAAATCCTTCGACAGAAACTCCTTAATCATTTTTTCAGCTCTTGCCTTGTCAAAAGCCAGATACGATAGATAAAGATTAAGTTTGTTGTATACAAACCATTCATTTTTTTCATCGTAATATTCAGGCGCACTTTCAAAATTTGAAACGGCGGCGGCATAATTACCAAGAAAATAATTATTAATGCCTCTCGTCATAAAAAGTCCCTGAATGAGTACATCGTCTCCGCCGGACTGAATTACAATTTCCTCCGCCGCAGAAAGCAGACTGTTTGCATATTTAAGATCGAACTGAAGCTGCTGAAGCGCTGCAAGACTGTAAAACAGGTTGAATTTCGATTCCTTGGAAAATTCATCTGAAAATAATTCATTGATTAAATAGCAGATCTTCAGCATTGCTGAAACAGAATCACGTGATACGGGCAGATTCGACGATAAAACCCTCATGGATGCCTGGGTGCCGTATTCAAAAATACTAGAATACACCTCGGCAGGATGCAGATTTTTAAAACTTTTTTTGATATCGTCAAGATCAGTTACATCAAGGCGGGTAATATCAGGAGAAGAATTATGTTTGGCCTCTTCAGTTTCCTTTATGTAACGGTTCTTTTTTTCAACGAACCCAATAAGATCTGTAATCAAATCGGGATACTTCTTGTTAATACCATCAAGTACGGAAGCAATGTCTTCATGAAGACGTAGAATATTATTCTGAAACTCCTTGCTGGTGCCGTTAGCAATAATGAGTTCCTCAGAATTTAAAAACATGTCCGACGGATAATGATTTTCAACCGCAGGAACATTCGGGTTCACAGGATCAGCAACAGCACCGCATGAGACAAGAACCGCCACTATCGAAATCAGCACACCAATACGAGTTAAAGGGATCATTGAAACTCCAAACCAAATATTTATGCAATTCTACCACACCGCGAATGCGAAAATTGATATGCCTACACAAAAATGCTTGTTATCCGAAAAAAGGCGGCTGACTGACAGCCTCTCCTTTCTGAAAGGATGTGGTTACGCCGGTTCCCTAACCGCAAAAATTCAGAGAGAAAGCGGATCACGGAAGAAAAAAAATCCGTCCTTCCTGAAAGGAAAAACAGATTTCATTAGCCGCCGGCACATAACGGCAGTGAGACATTCAGACTGCCGGATACCGGAAAAAATCATACACCGGAGGGATTAATCCTCGTCAAGAACCTCTATTATCTCCTCGTCTCTCTTGATAGGAGGCGGAGGAATAAGATTCTCACGCTTCATGCCAAAAAACAGTGCAAGTGCCGAAGCAACATATATGGAGGAGAAAGTACCTACAACAATACCTACAGCCATGGCAAAAGAGAAGCCGAAGATCATCGGACCTCCTGCAAAGAGCAGAGCCAGAACCGTAAACATGGTCGTTCCCGAAGTTATTATGGTACGGCTTAGTGTTTCCGTTATAGAAACATCAAGAATCTCCTTCATGTCCATGTCACGTGCAATACGGGTATTCTCACGGATACGGTCAAACACAACGATGGTATCGTTAAGGGAATAACCGATAATTGTAAGAACTGCCGCCAGTACGGTTAAGTCAAATTCATACCCGAGAACAGAAAAAAGTCCGAGGGTAATAATGGTATCGTGAAAAAGCGCTGCAATCGCAGATGAGGCCATTCTCCATTCAAAACGCGCACCTACATAAATCAGAATGCACAGCATTGAAAGACAGATGGCAATGATACCGCTTGATACAAGTTCTGAACCGACAGACGGACCTACAAACTCTACCCTGTTAAGCTTTGAGCCTTCCTGAATACCTGCTACTGCATCGTAGATAAGACTGGTGGTTTTATCCTGATCCGCATCAGCTATAGGCTTTATGCGGATCATGACTATCTTTGAAGATCCGAAATGCTGTACTACAGGTGAATCCACTCCGACTTTGTCAATAGCCTTTCTGACATCGGCCAGATCCACATCCTTGGCATATTCAATTTCAAAAACAGTACCGCCGGTGAAATCAAGACCGAAATTCAGTCCCTTGACGCAAAGACAGACAATCGATGCAATAACCAGAACACTTGCCAATATAACAGCCGGAACTGAAATATGCATGAATCTGATGGTTTTCTTTGGATTTATTAATGTAAACATTAGCGTCTTCTCCTATTATATTGGCAGTTTCTTGATACTGCGACCGCCAAAGAGAGCATTGACAACGCCGCGGCTTACTGTAATGGCAGTAAACAGAGAGCATACAATACCAATCATAAGCACCAGAGCAAAGCCCTTGACCGATCCTGTTCCCACCGCAAACAGAACAAGAGCAGTTGCCAGTGTGGTCAGGTTGGAATCAAGAATTGTTACAAAGGCCTTTCCGTATCCTTCGTTAATTGCCACCTGCACGTTTGATCCTTTTTTGAGTTCTTCACGAATACGCTCAAATATCAGAACATTTGCGTCAATGGACATGCCGAGAGTAAGAACGATACCTGCAATACCAGGCAGAGTCATAACAGCTCCCGGAATGACAGACATTACACCCACAAGAAACAGAAGATTGCAAATAAGCGCAAAATCAGCTATGAGACCGAAAACATTGTAATAAATCGCTATAAATATAAGCACCGCAGTCATACCGAAAATCATAGCTTTCATTCCGGAATCAATGTTCTGTTGACCGAGACTAGGTCCGATTGTACGCTCCTCTGCAATCTTGATCGGAGCAATAAGAGCGCCTGCGCGCAGTATCAGAGCAAGATTATGAGCCTCTGTCGGATTGTCGATACCGGTAATTCTGAAACTTGAACCGAGCTGAGTCTGTATTGTAGCCATATTGGCAACAGTCTTCTTTGTTTCAAAAATGGTGGATCCATCCGGTCTTGTCTTGTCTGTAGCCTTCTGTTCAATAAAGACTGTAGCCATCAGAGCACCGACATGATCACGGGTGAAGCTGGACATACGGCTTCCGCCCTCGCTGTCGAGCTTGATATTTACCTGAGGACGTCCGTACTCGTCAAAACCGGAACTTGCATCGGTAATATGCTCTCCGGTCAGAATTACATGCTTGTCAAGAACAGCGGTTCGACCGTCGGCAGTCGGCAGAACCTCAACATCAGAACCGACTGAAGCGTTTGCTGCAGACTCGATATCAGCTGATTTGTCAACCAGTCTGAATTCAAGAGTAGCTGTAGCGCCGAGGATTTCCTTTGCCCTCGCTGTATCCTGAATACCAGGAAGTTCAATTACGATACGATCACTGCCCTGACGCTGAACAAGAGGCTCTGCTACACCGAGTTCATTAACACGGTTACGTATGATGTTGATATTCTGATCCACAGCCATGGTCTTAAGTTCCTGGATGCGATCTCTGTTGAATGCAACCTCGACAATATACTTTTCTCCGTCAACCGTGCTGTTGAACATTACTCCCGGAACCTTGGTCTTGAAAACATCAACCGCGTCGTCGCGATCTTTTTCCTTGGCGAAGGAAACCCTGACCATGTCCTCGCCGATACGGACGGAACCGCCTCTTATCTTGGCATCCCTGAGAATTGTACGAAGATCCTGAACCAGCTGCTGATAAGCCTTGTCCATCGCGGTTTTCATATCTATTTCTTCAAGAAAATGAACACCGCCGCGCAAATCAAGACCTAGCTTCAAAGGGGTGGCACCGATGGCGGTCAGAAATTTAGGAGTGGACGGAGCCAGATTAATGGCAACAGAGTAGTCGTCACCGAGTGCCGATGCGATAAGGCTCTGAGCCTTCATCTGATTTTCCTCGTTATCAAGGCGAACCAGAAGCTGACCTTTCTCCAGTTCGGTCTCTTTTACCGGAATGCCGGCATCCTTGAGAGTCTTTGCGATATCATCAGCAACATTCTGAGTCACCTCGACACCCTTTTTACCGGAGACCTGCACAGCCGGATCTTCACCAAACAGATTAGGAACCGCATATATCGCTGAAAGAACAATTACAACGATAATTAGCAGATTCTTCCATAACGGAAATTTATTCACTTATCAAACTCCTACTACTTCAATCCGCCGATTGTACCCTTAGGCAAAATATGGACAATTGCATCCTTGGCAAAAGTTACCGGAACATCATTGCTGATATTGATAACAACATAGTCGCTGTCAGGCTTATACTCCTTGACAATGCCGCACATGCCGGAACGAAGCATGATTTCATCACCTACAGTGATCTTGCTTAAAAGTTCCTCCTTCTGTTTCATTGCCTTACGGTTAGGCTTAATGGTAACAAAATACATCATGGCAATAAAAATGACCACCATGATGATAAGCATAGACCAGTCACCCTGAGGCTGCTGTGCAGCCCCGTCCGCGGCGTATGCTACAGAAAAGAAATCCATAATTTAACCTCAATAATCAAAACAAAAAAAACTAAAGCGGAGGAACATCACGACCGAGTCCGTGATAAAAATCCGCTACAAAATCATCAAAGGTGCCCTTCTCAATGCTGGTTCTGATTTCAGACATCAGTTCCTCATAATAAAACAGATTATGTATCGTATTGAGACGATCACCAAGAATCTCGTTGCATTTATCCAGATGATGAAGATATGCTCTGGAGTAGTTTCTGCATGTATAACAGCTGCAGTTCCCGTCAACAGGCGCCGTATCCTTTGCATACCTGGCATTCCTCAGTCTGAGAACACCTGATCTGGTAAAAAGATGCGCATTTCTGGCATTGCGTGTCGGCATCACACAGTCAAACATATCAATACCGCGTCTGACACCCTCAACAATATCCTCGGGCCGTCCTACGCCCATCAGGTATCTTGGTTTTTCCTGCGGAAGAAGCTCCAGAGTAAAATTAAGAATACGCTCTCTTTCCTCCTTGGGCTCTCCCACGGCAAGACCGCCTACGGCATAACCGTCAAAACCGATCTCCAGCAGTTTCTGAACAGACTCCCGTCTTAACCTCTCAAAAACCCCGCCCTGAACAATACCGAACAGTGCATTCGGATTTCCAAGACGATCAAACTCATCCCTTGATCTCCTGGCCCAGCGCATGGATAGCTCCATTGATTTGCGGGCATAATCCTCAGTTGCCGGATAAGGAGTGCACTCATCAAAACTCATTACAATATCGGAACCGAGATCATACTGAATCTGCATGGAAATCTCCGGGGAAAGAAAAATCGGAGATCCGTTTATAGGATGTCTGAAGTGAACGCCCTCTTCAATTATCTTTCTGATTTTCCCGAGACTAAACACCTGAAAGCCGCCTGAATCAGTAAGAATAGGCCGCTTCCAGTTCATGAAATCATGAAGATCGCCGTGTGCCTTTATTACATCTGTACCGGGACGCAGCCACAGATGAAAGGTGTTTCCGAGTATGATTTCAGCATTGATACCTTCAACCTCCTCGGGTGAAAGTCCCTTGACAGTGCCGAGGGTTCCTACTGGCATAAAGGCCGGTGTCTGAACTGAACCGCGTTCAAAATCAAGACATCCCCGTCTGGCACTTCCGCTTCTTCCCAGGAGTTTAAATTTCATCAGGAGAATCCTTTCTGGTTACGAACATTGCATCACCATAGCTGAAAAAACGGTATTTCTGCGCCACAGCATGATTGTATGCATCCATTGTATGTCTGTAACCGGCAAAAGCCGATACAAGCATAATAAGCGTTGACTGAGGAAGATGGAAATTTGTAACCATCGCATCTACAACTTTAAATTTATAGCCGGGATAAATAAAAATATCGGTAAAATCACTGTATTCACCCAGTTCTTCAATATTTTCACACTTTCCTGCGGCGCTCTCGAGAGTACGGACCGATGTGGTGCCCACAGCCACAACTCTGCCGCCGGACGCTTTTGTCTCACGAATAAGCCGTGCTGTATTTTCAGACATGCAGGCATACTCGGAATGCATATGATGCTCTTCGATATTCTCCGTCTTTACGGGCTGAAATGTACCGGCACCCACATGAAGCGTTACAAAGGCCGTATTAATCCCCTTCTCCCTGATACGCTCCATGTATGGCAGATCAAAATGCAGACCGGCCGTCGGGGCTGCCACGGCCCCCGGATTTTTTCCATAAACCGTCTGATAATCATCACGATCTGCCTTCTGATCAGGTCTTACGATATACGGAGGCAGAGGAACGTGACCTATCTCGTCCAGAATATCCAGCACCGGTTTTGCAGCATCCGCGAAGCTTACCTCAAACAGATCATCCTGACGCCCTGTAACACACGCCTCGTAACCGCCGTCAAAAACAAGTCTCGACCCTACCTTAGGGGCTCGTGAGGAGCGGATGTGAGCAAGTATATTCTGTTGAGAAACCAGACGTTCAACAAGTAGTTCAATTGCCCCTCCGGTGGATTTTGCACCGAATATACGCGCAGGTATAACCCTGGTATCATTGAACACCATCAGATCACCGGGATTAAGATAATCAATTAGAGAGGTGAAAACTGCATCAGTCACCCCACCGCTGTTGCCGTCAAGGCACAACAGTCTGCAGGACGTCCGCTCCCTGCACGGATACTGAGCTATAAGTTCTTTAGGAAGTTCAAAATCAAAATCTTTTAACCGCATCAAATACATACTCCACGAGGCACGCCGATTTTACCGCAAATGAGCAAAAAACTCCACGAGGATCACAAAATTTAGAAGTTTCCGGCAGAAGCTGCAAAGAAAAAAGGGAATTAATTCTGATAAGAAGCGTATCGGCCGGAACAAAGCGAAACAATCATTCAACACTTACTAGATAGGGACAAAATATTAAATGACAAATAAATGATAAATAAAAATGTGATCAATGTTGTACTTTTCCAAAATTTTGTTATAATGATCACATATTTGATTTGTTAGTCTTAATATTCCTTTTGCAAATTGCATATGCAAGCTCCTTAAGTGCATTTAAGGAGCCTTTTTTTTGCCCTTAATTTTCAAACCGAAAGGATCGGCGTTAAAAATAAAAAAGCCTGATCCTTAAATAAGAACCAGGCCGGCTGAAATCAGAAAAATATATGTCAGTTCAACAGACTTTTTGCAGCATCAGAGGTTTTTTCCAGAGCCTTTTCCTTTGCTTTCTCCTCAGCCTTAGCCTTTACGCTGTCAACTCCGGCATCAAGAAGAGATGACGAACCGGATGAACCGCCTGTCAGAGCGTCCTTTGCCGCATTTACTTTGTTTGCCGTATCAACCGCTGTTCTGGCACTGTCTACCTTATCCTTAGCACCTCCTAAAGCAGATGAAGCACTGCCCAGTGCTGAATCAGCCGAGGCTGCCTTGTCAGATACAAGCCCAGCAGTTGAAGTTATCTGCTTGGCACTGTCTACCTTATCCTTTGTTGAAGAAATAGCACTGCTTGCTGAATCAAGAGTTTCAGTATCAAGAGCAAGCACTGATCCTGCACTGACAAGTGCTGCCGAAGCAAAAATCAATCCTAAAAGTGACTTCATAAAACCTCCGAGTTAAAAAAAACAACAGAGTAATTCTACAACAGACTACCTGTATGATCCCTGTTTCTAGTTAAATAATGATACCTAAGGCATAAAACAGGAGTACCTGCTTAAAATCATTTGCTAAACAATAGATTTATACGGACGATAAATTTATAGGAACAGATCAAAAAGGGAGTGATGCAACATGAGTCTATACATCACAAATACATCTCTTTTCCGCACGGGAAGGCAACTGAACAAAGTGACAAAATCCCTTGAAGTCAGCTATAAAAGACTTGCTTCAGGACGAAGAATCAACAGTGCAAAGGATGATGCTGCCGGACTTCAGATAGCAAATCGTATGACAGCACAAATTAACGGTCTGACCCAGGGCAACCGCAACGCCAATGACGGAATTTCACTTGCCCAAATTGCCGACGGAGCAATGGATGAAATGGAGAATATGATTCAAAGACTCAGAACTCTTGCTGTTCAGTCATCCAACGGCACGTATTCCGCTGATGAAAGACAGGCAATGCAGGAAGAATCCGACGAACTTATGAAGGAGCTTGAACGCATCGCAACCTCGACAAAATGGGGAGGAAAAATCAATATTCTTGACGGCTCACACAACAACGGCTGTTTCACACTTCAGGTCGGGGCATATGCAGGTGACACAATTGATCTTAACATTCAGGACGTCAGCTACAAGGCACTGCTCGGCAGCGCAACGGCGTCCGGTCTTGCATTCAATACAACTTCAACATCAGTTGACGGCACCAACGGAAGCGTGAGCATAATGAATGAAAGCGATGCACAGCAGGCTATTGATGTATATGACAGCATGATAAGCTACATCGGCAAAGCCAGAGCAAAATGCGGTGCTGTCACAAACCGGCTTGAAAGTGCCATAAGCAACCAGGAAAACATAATTGAAAACGTTTCAGATGCAAGATCAAGGATCATGGATACAGATTATGCAGCTGAAGTTGCAGAAATGTCGAAAAACAGCATTCTACAGCAAATTGCTGTGACCATGATGGCAAGGATTCAGCAATCCCATGCCAGCATGCTCCTGTCTCTGCTTGGCTGATCCGCCAGATAATTACACATCTGTCTGCCCGAAAGAAGACGGCATCCGCATGTTTTAAACTGCCTGAACTCTAAAGTGCCACTGATAACAATGCCAAACAAAAAAAAGGTGTCCTTACGGACACCAATTCAGTTTGGCAAATATAGTTTTTGTAATTAATTCTTATTATTCATTAAGCACGGTTATACTTAGCTGTTCTTGGGAATGCAATTTCATTCTCATCAAACAGATAGCATGCCTGAGGTGGAATACCAACAACAAGAGTATCACCGGTATCAACAGGGATTTCAGAAGCAGCCTTGACGGTAAAGTCCTGGTTGTCGACATCCATGTAAACAAAGGACTCAGCACCGAGATGCTCTGCCACGTTTACAAGACCGTTGATTCTGCCGGTCGCATCAGGATGATCAGTTGGAACCAGATGCTCCGGACGGATACCGATTTCAACAGGATCACCAACCTTCGCGCGGCGTGCATCAACACATGCAGTAATAATATCGCCTGTATTGAGCTTAACCTTGCACTGCTTTTCCTGAATATCAAGAAGTGTACCCTTGAGGAAATTCATCTTTGGTGAACCGATAAATCCTGCAACAAACTTGTTCTGAGGATTGTGATAAAGCTCAAGAGGTGAACCGAACTGCTCAAGATTGGTTTCCGCATCCTCCTTGAGAGGGCTGAGAACACAAATCTTGTCAGCAAGAGTCATAGCTTCAACCTGGTCGTGGGTAACATAAATAATTGTTGCACCCAGTTCCTGGTGAAGTTTGGCGATTTCAATACGCATCTTGACACGAAGAGCAGCATCAAGGTTCGAAAGCGGTTCGTCGAACAGGAATACGGAAGGATGCTGAACAATGCAGCGGCCGATAGCAACACGCTGACGCTGACCACCAGACAGAGCTTTAGGCTTGCGCTCAAGGAACTGCATAAGACCAAGCATTTCTGCAGCCTTGTTAACACGTTTGCGGATAGATTCCTTATCAACCTTCTTCAGGGTAAGACCGAAAGCCATATTCTTGAACACATCCATATGCGGATAAAGAGCATAAGACTGGAACACCATACCGATATTACGGTCTACAGGTGGAACGTCATTCATATACTGTCCGCCGATAAGCAGTTCACCGGAGGTAATATCCTCAAGACCGGCAATCATACGCAGAAGTGTTGATTTACCGCAACCAGATGGTCCTACGAAAACAATAAACTCACCATCTTCAATGTTCATGTTGATATTGCGAAGAGTATCCTTCAAAACACCTGGTCTATAATTCTTTAAAACATTCTTTAATACTACGTCAGCCATAAATTTCTAAAGCCTCACAAAAATAAATCTTTCAAAAGAGAACCCTGAACGGGTTCTCAAATAATACATTAACCCTTTACGCCACCGGCGGTCAGACCACCAACGAGGAACTTCTGAGCACAGAGGAACACGATGGTAATAGGCAGACCGGACATAACAGCGGCCGCGGCGAAGTCACCCCACAAGTAGTTCTGCGGATACAGATACTGCTGAGCACCAACTGCAAGAGTCAACTGATCAACAGGAGCCGAAGTCAGCAGCAGAGATGCAACAGGAACCTCTGTAATGGTACCTATAAATGAAAGGATGAACACAACCGCAAGAATCGGAACTGACAGCGGCAGAAGAACAAGTCTGAATGCCTGCCATGGAGTAGCACCGTCAATAGCTGCAGCTTCTTCCAGTGAAGGGTCGATAGTTTCAAAATAACCCTTAATTGTCCAGATGTGCAACGCAATACCGCCCATGTAGGAAAGTATCAGACCGCCGTGGGTATTAAGACCGACAGAAGGAATATACTCGCCGAGTTTGTCAAACAATGCATAGATAGCAACCAGAGCCAGCACTGTAGGGAACATCTGAACAATAAGCATAATGTTCAGAATTGTTTCCTTGCCGTGAAAGCGCAGACGGGCAAAGGCGTATGCTGAAGTTGTTGACAGAGCAAGTATAAAGAATGATGTCAGCACTGCAATATATATAGAATTCCACAGCCAGTGAAGTACTGGGAAAGGCGGCTGAACAAGCTTGCCGTTGATTTCAGTAGGGTAACCGAAAGCCAGTTTCCAGTGTTCCAGAGAGAACTCATCACCAGTTGGAATAACACTACCAACAGAGAAATTACCATGACGGAACGAAATCGCTGTTACCATCAGAAGAGGGAACATGATCAGCATGATAAATGCAAGCATTATCATGTGCGCAACGATAACTCTGTATTTAATTGATTTAGGTTGAACAATAGCCATTTATCTGCCTCCTTATGACATAGCCTGATCTTGAGCCAGCTTACGAGTGAACCACAATTGAACTACTGCAATTGCACCGACCAGCAGGAAGATAAGTGTAGCTATAGCAGCGGCAAGACCATAGTTCTGACCACCATTACCCTGGAACGCTATACGGTATGTATAACTTACGAGCAAGTCAGTCTCACCGGCCTGCGGATTAGCATCAAGGATATCTGGTGAACCGTTAGTCAACAACTGAATAAGAACGAAGTTGTTGAAGTTGAATGCGAATGATGCAATCAGAAGCGGTGTTAAAGGCTTAATCAGCAACGGAAGAGTAATCTTGAAGAAGTTGTTGATGAAGGATGCACCGTCCATTGCAGATGCTTCGTAAAGATCATCCGGAATAGATTTCAGAAGACCCATGCAGAGAATCATCATGTATGGATAACCGAGCCATGCGTTAACAATGATAAGCATGGATTTAGCCCAGAAAGGACTGTTAAACCATGCGATATCCTCCCAGGTTCCCGGAAGAATGCTCATGACACTGCGGATGATGGCATTAATTTCACCGTAGCTTTCATTAAACAGACCTCTGAACACCAGAATGGATATGAAGGCCGGAACCGCATAAGGAAGTACAAGGAAAAGACGATAGATACTGCGTCCCTTGAGGAATTCCCACTGAACAAGGCAGCCCAGAACCATACCAATTGCCAGAGTAATGAATACTGTCAAGGCGGCAAAAACGACGGTCCAAATGAAGATCTTGATGAATGGCTTACGAACACCCTCATCCTTTGCAATCTGAGCAAAGTTCTTGAAACCTACATAAACTTTGAAGCCAGGAACATAGTTTTCACCGACTGCACGACCTTCATCATCAAGGTAACGATAGAAGCCGACTTCCTCATCAGGAGCGAAGTACTTGCTTGTTTCATTATCTTTCAAAAGGTTTTTGTCACTGATAAAGCGACCGCCAGGAAGAGTTGCACCGAACTTAACCTGGTCATACTTGTTGATAACAGCTTCAAACTCGCGGAACTTAGTCTTCTTCAGATGAATACTGCTGTCTGGGAGAACCAGAGATATATGATCAAGACCGGTTTTGTATGTTACGTTAACATCCTTAGGAAGTGCAACGCCCTGCAGATTCTTTGTACATTCGTCAAAGGTAAGATCATTGCCTTCAGAATCCTTACAGTTCTTGAACTCTTCCGGACCGTCCCACTTTGAAAGGTTAACGTTGGTAATAGGTATAGATACAAGACCCTGAAGTTCGGAACTTGGCTTCAGTTCAAAGAAATCAGACATGAAAAGAGCCTTGGACTCATCACTCTTCTGAAGGAAAACCTGAGCCTGACGAACCAGAGAATTACTGTTTGAAGATTTTGGCTTGAGAGTAAGCTTAAACTGATAAAGACCACCGCCTTCCTGACCTTCCGGTATTGAATAGGTCTTATTCAAATGAAACTTCATAGCTCCGTCTTGAGTCAGAGTATGATCACCGGAATAGTTAGTGAAAGCGATAGAAATCGTGTAAAGCATCGGGAATATGATGAACGTGGCCATGCCGGCAATGGCAGGGTACGCATATCTGTGTGCATAAGTTCTGTTGCTAAGAAAAATGACAACACCTGATGCCACTAAAACCACAATCAATAGAGGGAATGCCACATCACCTCTAAGATACATGTTTACAACCATGTATCCGGAATACATAACAATTAAAAGGACAACAAGCCACTTCAGCCACGACAGTGGAGACTGAATTTCTGACTGCTTCCCTATTGCTTTTTGATCCATACAAAAACCTTAAAATGATTTGCCAAAAAAAAAAGCCCCCTCAAGCTTTTCAGAGGGAGCCCATATATATTACTGAACGATACGCTGAGCAGCAGTGCTTAATGCGTCATCGGTAGACTGACGACCGGTTGTAGCATTCTTAAGAGCCTGACCGAAAGCTGACCAGAATCTGTTCATTTCAGCAACGTTAGGCATTGGCTCGCCAGCAACAGCGTTAGCCATGGTAGCCTTGATTCTTGGGTCCTTTTCAAGACTCTTCTGGAAAGACTTGAGTGCAGCAGCACCTAAAGCCTTGTCTTCGTTGACAACTTTAAGACCTGCATCGGTAAGGAGGTAGTTCTCGAGGAATGCAATTGCAAGTTCCTTGTTTGGAGACTGTGCATTGATTGCAAGACCCTGAACACCAACGAAAGCCTTGGCTGGCTTACCAGCGAGCTTAGGAAGCGCATTTACAGTGTACTTAACCTTGCCATCATAGTTTGACCATGCCCATGGACCGGTAATGATACATGCTACATCACCCTTAGCAAAGGATGAATCCATAACACCGTAATCAACACCCTTCTCCATTACCTTGTTCTTTACCATATCAACAATAAACTGAACACCCTTCTTGGCGCCGTCATTGTTAACACCGGTATCCTTAACGTCATACTGACCAGGACCAGTCTTCTTGAATACATAACCGCCGTTAGCAGCAATCAGAGGATATGAGAAGTATGGATTGGTGTAATCCCACATGATTGCATGCTTGCCTTTAGCCTGCATATCTTTCTCGAGCTTAGCAAAATCTTCAAAATTTGCTGGAGCTGTCTTTACGAGATCCTGGTTGCAGAGAAGAGCGATAGCTTCTACAGAAATTGGATAACCGTAAATCTTGTTGTCAATGGTAAGAGCATCCCATGCGAACTTCTGGAATTTATCCTTAAGAGCCTTATTAGGATTCAACTCAGAGAGAAGACCAGCCTTTGCCCATTCACCGAAACGGTCGTGAGCCCACATGAAGATATCAGGTCCGTTGCCAGTAGATGCAGCCTGCTGGAACTTGTTCTCTACTCCGTCTGGATGAGCAACTTCAACTGGAACACCCTGCTCTTCTGTAAACTTCTTGCCTACATTGGCTATACCGTCGTAAGCCTTATCACCGTTAACCCAGATAACCAATTTGCCTGCTTCAATACCGGCGCTGGCCATAGTTGATAAACCTAAGGTAGCAGCAGCGACTACAGTAGCAATAATCTTCTTTTTCATTAGTCATTCCTTTTAAAAGTTACATAGTTATGAAGTATACCCTTCACAGTGCGCATATTATTAGATCCGGACTTAATAACATTTGACGCAGATCTCATTTTTACAAAAAAAAACAGTCATACACTCACAACAAAGAGATACCACTTTTGTTCTAGCATATTCTGCATGATGAATTCATTCTTACAGTCAGCTATACCTACCAAACAAAGAGATCATAACAACTAATTCCAAAAAATCACTTTTTTAAAGAATTCCTTGAATGAATTTTTGATATGGATTGCATTTTTAAAGATTTTAACGGCGGAATTATTTTGAACTGTATATTGTATAATCAATTGCGCACGGTAACTATATAATGTATGACATGCACTGCATACCGGATAGGATCCTTTTTTTGATAAAATCGCAAATCAAACAAAAAATTTGATAAAATTACACAGTTTTGAGTAAACAGGCAAAGGTTTAATGAACAGTTATCAGAAGCGACTCTCCTATCACGATCGTGTGGCATTCCGCGTGGAATGGAGTCACTGGTTTGTTTTCTTTAATGTTTTTATCTCCATAGCCATAGCTGTAAGGTATTTGCTCAACTCACCGATTAATCCCACAACAGCCTCCGTCATATATGGGGTTGTTTCAGTTATCGGACATTTCTGGTTCATAAATTTCGTCATATTTCTTCTCTGTCTTTTTCCTCTGTCGTTTGTGACTCCTGGAAGCAGCAGGATCTTTAAGATTCTTGCCACAGCCGTTCTGATACTGTCACAGACGGTGCTTCTCATAGATACGCAGATTTTCCACAAGTTTCATTTCCATCTGAATCTGCAGCTTATTCAGATCTTCACTGACAATTCCAATTATCACTCCGGAATGAATTTCAATTTTCTTCTTATTGTCATTCCGATTCTGATCGGAGTTGAAATTCTGCTGGCGTATTACGCTTCATACAAGGCTGACAAGCACCGGACGAACTGGATTGCACGCTTCTTTGTCATATCATTTGTGGTATGCTTTGCAGCGACTCATCTTCTCCATATCTGGGCTGACTACTCCGAATACGAGCCAATTACAGATCAGGAGTCCACTCTTCCTCTTTCCTATCCGATGACAGCAAGAAGCTTTCTCAACAAAAATGACTGGCTTATTCTGCCGCAGCCTGACAAAAACCTGGATCAGTACAATACTCTCAACTACCCGCTGAGCCCTGTCAAAGTAAATCCGAACAATGCAAAGGAATTCAGTTATCTGTTCATCACTGTAAAGAGTCTTTCATATGAAGCGGCCGATGAGAAGAATATGCCGTATCTTGCATCGCTCCGCAGTACAGGAATTGATTTCAGGGAGCACTACGCCAACGATACCGACATGGAAAACGCATGTTTCAGTCTTTTCTACGGACTCAGTCCCCAGTACCGCCGCTCCTTTACCCGTTCAGAAATCACACCGATGCTTATAGATGAATTTCAGAGGCAGTCCTACACGATTACGAGAATAATCTCCTCATCATCAGGAACACCTGCCGAAGCTTCCGTATTCACAGGACTTAGAACCAAAAACGGCGGATATGAAAAATCAGACAATGAAACAGTAGCTGCCGCTGCAGACTATATAAGTAAGAACTGGAGCCGGAACTCCAAAAACGTGCTATATGTTTCACTTGAAGCACCGTCTCTGAGTTTTACCGACAGTAAAGCTACAAAGAGCAGAAATCAGCAGCACTACGAAAAGGCTCTGAAAAAGACCGATGCAGGAATCAGGAAGATTCTTGAAGTTCTGGCATCAACCGGAGAATCACAAAATACTGTTGTAATAGTAACCGGACTGAACGGAAAATCACTTTCTGATAACAGTGAGGCATCAGTAAATCTCTCATATGATTCGCTCCATGTTCCTTTTCTCATCATCCATCCTGATTTGGAACCGCGGTCTGTAGACTATCTTACATCACATACCGATGTGGCGCCTACACTGCTTTCATCAGACTTGGGTGTAACAAATTCTCTGTCAGATTATTCAAACGGCTACTCACTGTACGGACAGGATCGTGACAGTTTTATTCTTGCCGGAAACTACCGCAAAGTAGGAGTAATAGAAAAAGAACAGATAACTCTATTTACAAAAAAAGGAACCTACATGGTTACCGACAGCAGAAACGGCAATAAAGCCAAGGAGTCTAGTATCACAATGCAGACTCTCATCAGGGTTACTAGACAGCTTCATAAATTTTTTAGGAACTAGGCATAACAATGATTATTGAAATTGACAGAACCAACGTACAGAGCACCATCATTGAAGGCTCGGTCGACAGATACGTGGTTGTTTATCTTTTTGATCCCCAGGATGAAAAAACAGGAGCATTAACATCATCACTTGAATTCCAGATAGGCGAAAATCAGACCATTACACTTGCAAAGGTCAATCTCAGAGAAACTCCGGAGCTTTCAAGAATGCTTCCGATATCGGCCCTCCCTTCTCTCATTGTAATCAGAGACGGACAGATGGTGGACAGACTCGAGGGAGACGATGCCTATACATCAAGCAGCGAATTCATTAAGAAGTTTCTTCCCCAGGAGGATGAACTTCTCTACCAGGATGCTGCGGAACATCTCAAGAATGAAAGGCTTGATGCCGCAATGGAGAAGATAGCAGCGGCCATAGCCATCAAGGATAAAGCACTCTACAGACTTACAAAGGCTGATATTCTCATAAAGCAGAATAAGCTTGAAGAAGCCGAAGGCATCATCAGCGGACTGAGTATGCAGGAACAGCTGGATAACGATGACTACTACAAGAACCTTCAATCAACCCTGAGCCTTGCCAAGCAGGCGGCAGCTGATTCACCGATTGAGGATTTGAAAAAGCAGGCCGAGGAAGATCCGGACAATCTTGAATTAAAAATAGAGCTGGCGGTGCAGTACAACAAACTGAACCAGAAAACAGAGGCTCTTGATCAGCTGTACGAAGTTCTTAAAAAGGATCTTAACTACAAAGACGCAAAAAAAACATACCTTGATATTCTGGAGACCATGGGCAGCAGTTCAACAGTTTCAGGATACCGCAGAAAACTGTACACACTGATGTACTGATTAACCACCTTATTAAAATTTAAAGAAACACTCTGCACCGAACATATATAATGGCGGTGCTTTTTTTTGGTTCTTTACAAATTCCTGTTGAAACTACGCTGACTAAACGACTGAACTTTGGCCCGTAGTGTTCTCACCATTAAAAATGCATTTCAGCGGTAACACCGGTGGCTATACGAACACAAGTTCTTGAGGATCATATGTCTGAGAATGACATGATAGCAGCGTGGCTGATTCTAAACCCCTGCAAATAATTATTCCAAACCGATGAGTTCTGCATATTTGGAATAAATCATGGTTCTCTATAAATTTTAGTTGGATGGTTAAATCTTAGACAGCTCCTAAATTAAGAACTGTGAGGATATTTAAAGAGGTAGTTTATCCTTATAAAATATGAAATTAGAACAACAAAATAAGGAAAACTACCATGCAGAA
>JAEEGL015505995.1_pt1 | contig 55685 bp, 46 predicted proteins | sample 9134231 | NCBI WGS metagenome assembly JAEEGL01 (sample SAMN16246548, study PRJNA631951) | gut metagenome | biome: gut microbiome; feature: rumen; material: fiber-attached | host: Bos | place: Iran: Karaj | collected 2018-10
AACGGTGTCGTCGGTTATGGTCTCGGCAAGGCGAACGAGGTTACCGCCGCTATCGCGAAGGGCGTGGAGGATGCGAAGAAGAACCTGGTGAAGGTTCCCGTCATCAACACCACCATCCCGCACGAGCAGGTTGCCCGTTTCGGCGGTGCCGAAGTGTTCATGAAACCGGCTGCCCCCGGTACCGGTGTGAAGGCCGGCGGCGCCATGCGTGCCGTCTTCGAGAGCGCCGGTGTACAGAACGTCCTCGCCAAGAGCAAGGGCTCTTCCAACCCCCACAACCTCGTGAAGGCGACCATCGCCGCCCTGACCGAGATGCGGGATGCCTATACGGTGGCTGGTCTGCGGGGCGTTCCGATGTCGAAAGTGTTTAATGGATAATCCGGGAAGAGATATGGCAAAACTTAAGATTACCCAGGTCCGCTCCAAGAATGGAGAGACCCGTCGTCAGATTGCAAACCTCAAGAATCTCGGTATCCACCGGATGCACCAGACTGTGGTCGTTGAGGACACCCCCATCGCCCGCGGCATGGTCGAGAAGGTACAGCATCTCGTTACTGTAGAACAGATTGACTAAGGAGGACTGAGAGATGAAACTTGAAAATTTGAAGCCCGCAAAGGGCGCTACCCACAACAGCAAGCGGGTTGGTCGCGGCCAGGGTTCCGGTAAGGGCGGCACAGCCACCCGCGGTACCAAGGGTGCCCAGGCCCGTGCCGGTTACGAGCACAAGATCGGATTCGAAGGCGGTCAGATGCCTATCCAGCGTCGCCTCCCGAAATTCGGCTTCAAGAACCCGACCCGCGTCGAATACCAGGGTGTCAATGTCTGCACCCTCCAGGCCCTGAGCGAGAAGCTCGGTGTGAAAGCCTTCGATGTCGAGGCCCTCATCGCCGCCGGTGCGGCGCACAAGGGTGAGCTCGTGAAGGTGCTCGGCAATGGCGAAATCACCGCCGCCCTCGAGGTGACGGCCCACGCCTTCAGCGCATCTGCCGTGAAGAAGATCGAAGCTGCCGGTGGTAAAGCAACTGTAATCGAGTAAGAATAAGATGGCTAAGTTTGTAGAGACCATAAAGAACATCTACAAGATTGAAGAACTGCGCACGAGGATCGGCTACACGCTCCTCCTCGTGCTCATTTATCGTCTGGGCTGCTACATCCTGCTCCCGGGTCTCGATCCCGAGATCCTCAAGAGCGGGATCAGCGGTACCCAGGAGGGCCTCGTCGGACTGCTCAACATGTTCTCCGGCGGCGCCTTCGGCAATGCCTCGATCTTCGCTCTTGGTGTGATGCCGTACATCTCGGCATCCATCGTGGTCCAGCTTCTGGGCATGTTCGTCCCCGCCTTCCGCAAGATGCAGATGGAAGGGGAGTCCGGCCGCCGGAAGATGAACCAGATTACCCGCTACCTGACCATCCTGATCCTCGCGATCCAGGGACCGGCCTATGTGACCGGCATGATCCGCCCCTCCGGTGCCGTTATCGCCCCGTGGAGCCCGTTCATGTTCAACCTGATTTCGACCGTGATCCTGATGGCCGGTTCCATGTTCGTGATGTGGCTCGGTGAGCGCATCACCGACCGCGGTATCGGCAACGGTATCTCCGTGATCATCATGATCGGTATCGTCGCCCGTCTCCCTTATGCCCTCGTCGCCGAGATCGGCCAGAAGATCACCTCCAACAGCGGTGGCGGTCTGCTGATCCTGGTTGTCGAGATGGTTATCTGGGTATTCGTCATCATCGCCGCCATCGCCCTCGTGCAGGCTGTCCGCAAGGTCCCTGTGCAGTATGCGAAGCGGGTGATCGGCAACAAGCAGTACGGCGGTGTCCGCCAGTACCTCCCGCTGAAGATCAACGCCGCGGGTGTCATGCCGATCATCTTCGCCCAGGCCCTGATGATGTTCCCGATGCTCTTCAGCCGCTGGGATGCCACCCGTGGCATCGCCGCTGCGTTCTCCAGCTACACCAATGTCTGGTACAACGTCGTGTTCTTCATCCTGGTCGTCGTGTTCACCTTCTTCTACACCGCCGTTACCGTCAATCCGACGATGATGGCCGAGGATATGAAGAAGAACGGCGGCTTCATCCCGGGCGTCAAGCCGGGCAAGAAGACGGCCGAGTACATCGACGACATCATGACCCGCATCACCTGGCCCGGCTCCATCTTCCTTGGCCTGATCGCCATCATGCCGGCCGGCGCCATGATCCTGGGGGTCAACAATCAGTTCGCGTCCTTCTTCGGCGGGACCTCCCTGCTGATTACCGTCGGTGTGGTCCTGGATACGCTCCAGCAGATTGAGAGCTATCTCCTGATGCGTCATTATGACGGTCTGATGAAGACCGGCCGTCTGACCGGCCGCTCGGGTATGTAGTTTTTTGAAAATGATGTCAGCGTCGATATGGTAAGGCCTAAGACAGAAGAAGAAATCGAACTCCTTCGGATCAACGGAGAGCTGGTGTCCCGTACACTGGCGGAGGTCGGTAAGCTGGTCGCCCCTGGTGTGACAACTGCGAAGTTGTGTGAGGTGGCCGAGACCTTTATCCGTGACCATGGAGCCGAGCCCTCCTTCAAAGGCTTCGAAGGCTTCCCCGCCGCCCTGTGCATGAGCGTCAATGATGTCGTGGTCCATGGGTTCCCCTCGGATTACGTCCTCAAGGAAGGCGACATCCTGTCAGTGGACTGCGGTACGCTGTACAAGGGGTACAACGGTGATTCGGCTTACACCTTCCCGGTCGGGGAGGTGGACGCCGAAACCCGTCGGCTCCTGGACGTCACCAAGGCGTCCCTGTACAAGGGTATCGAGATGGCGGTTGCAGGCAATCGGACCGGCGACGTCGGATACGCGGTACAGTCGTATGCGGAAAGTTTCGGATTCTCAGTGGTCCGCGAACTGGAAGGCCACGGCATCGGACGGGAAATGCACGAAGCCCCCGGAGTCCCGAATTACGGGCGGCGGGGCCATGGTGCAAGGCTCGTCGATGGCATGACCATCTGTATTGAGCCGATGATCTGTGCAGGCGGCAGAGGTGTGTATCTTGCAAGAAATGGTTGGGCAGTACACACCGCCGATCACAAGAATGCGGCCCATTACGAGCTTACGGTTGTTGTCCGTCGTGGCAAAGCTGAACAATTGTCGACATTCGACTTCATCGAGAAAAGAAATTAATTATGTCCAAACAAGTAGCAATCGAGCAGGATGGAACGGTGATCGAGACCCTTCCCAATGCGATGTTCCGCGTCCAGTTGGAAAATGGTCACGTCCTCCTTTGCAACATTTCCGGTAAGATGAGGATGCACTTCATCCATATCCTTCTCGGCGACAGGGTCAAGGTCGAGATTTCTCCTTATGACCTGACCAAAGGCAGAATTTCTTTCAGATACAAATAAAACTCTATAGCAATGAAAGTCAAGACATCCATCAAGAAGCGCAGTGAAGACTGCAAGATCGTACGGCGCAAAGGCCGCCTGTACGTCATCTGCAAGAAGAACCCCAAGTTCAAGATGCGCCAGGGATAATCGAAGTGTAACTCATAAAGTTCAAACAAGAATATGGCAAGAATAGCCGGTGTTGATTTACCGAACAACAAACGTGGAGAGATAGGTCTCACCTATATCTTCGGTATCGGCCGCAGCTCCGCCCAGCAGATCCTGGACAAGTGCGGTATCGATCGCAGCATCAAAGTCGGAGAGTGGAACGACGAGCAGATTGCCGCAATCCGTACCCTCATCAACGAGGAGTACAAGATTGAGGGTGAACTCCGTTCCTCTGTCCAGATGGACATCAAGCGACTGATGGATATCGGTTGCTACCGTGGCATCCGCCACCGTGCAGGCCTCCCTGTCCGCGGTCAGTCGACCAAGAACAACGCCCGTACCCGCAAGGGAAAGAAGAAGACCGTTGCCAACAAGAAGAAAGCAACCAAGTAATCTCCGATGAATTATGGCAAAGAAAACTACTACAGCAAAGAAGAGAGTTGTCAAGGTTGAAGCTTATGGCCAGGCCCATATTTCATCGACCTTCAACAACGTCATCGTCTCGCTCACCAATGCCCAGGGCCAGGTTATCAGCTGGTCTTCTGCAGGCAAGTGTGGTTTCCGCGGGTCGAAGAAGAACACTCCGTATGCCGCCCAGATGGCAGCCGAGGATGCGGCCAAGACCGCTTTCGACGCCGGCCTGAGGAAGGTCAAGTGTTATGTAAAGGGTCCGGGAGCAGGCCGTGAGTCCGCTATCCGTACCATCAACAACGCAGGTATCGTCGTGACCGAGATCATCGACGTCACCCCGATGCCCCACAATGGTTGCCGTCCCAAGGGCCGCCGTAAAGTTTAATCTCTAAAGAAGTATCATTATGGCAAGATATACTGGTCCTACCACCCGCATCGCCCGCAAGTTCGGCGAGCCTATCTATGGTCCTGACAAGGTCTTCGAGAAGAGAAACACCCCTCCCGGACAGCACGGCCTTGCTGCAAAGCGCAAAAAGCAGAAGGAATACGGCATCCAGCTCAAGGAGAAACAGAAGGTCAAATATATGTACGGTGTCCTGGAGCGTCAGTTCCGCAACACCTACGCCAAGGCTTCCCGTATGAAGGGACAGACCGGTGAGAACCTCCTCCTCCTCCTTGAAGCCCGTCTGGACAATGTCGTGTACCGTCTCGGTATCGCTCCGAGCCGCGCCGCCGCCCGTCAGCTTGTCCTCCACCGTCACATCACCCTCGACGGACAGGTCTGCAACATCCCGTCCGCACAGGTGAAGCCCGGTCAGACAGTCGCCGTCCGCGAGCGCTCCAAGAGCCTCGAGGTCATCCAGGCTTCAGTCGCCTCCGCCACCAAGTATGCGTGGCTCGAGTTCGACCCCAAGACCCTCGTGGGTAAGTTCCTCAATGTCCCGGCCCGTACCGAGATTCCCGAGAGCATCAACGAGCAGCTGATCGTCGACCTCTACTCCAAGTAACAGATTTTAACACCGTTATACTTATGGCAATCTTAGCATTTCAGAAACCGGACAAGGTGATTATGCTCGAGTGCACCGACACCGTCGGCCGCTTTGAGTTCCGTCCGCTTGAGCCTGGCTACGGCCAGACCATCGGCAATTCTCTCCGTCGCATTCTCCTTGCCTCTTTGGAAGGTTTCGCTATCTCATCGATCAAAGTCTCCGGCATTGACGAGGAATTCCAGACAATTCCGGGCGTGATTGAAGGTTTGCAGGACATCATCCTCAACCTCAAGCAGGTCCGCTTCAAGAAGATGGTCGAGAACGAAGACTCAGAGGTTGCGAACATCACCGTCAGCGGCAAGCAGGAGTTTACCGCCGGGGACATCTCCCAGGGATTGTCTTCATTCAAGGTGTTGAATCCTGAGCTTCACATCTGTTCCCTCGAGCCTTCAGTAAAGATCGAGATGTCCATCACCATCACCAAAGGCCGCGGCTTCGTGCCCGCCGATGAGATGAGGGATGAATCCACGCCCATCGGAACCATTCCCGTGGACGCGATCTACACCCCGATCAAGAAGGTCAACTGGAGCGTAGAAAACTGGCGTGTCGAGCAGAAGACCGACTACGAGAAACTGAACCTCGAAATCGTGACTGACGGTTCCATTTCCCCGGATGCCGCCCTCCAGGACGCAGCCAACATCCTTATCTATCACTTCAAGCTGTTCACCGACGACAAGAAGATCTCCCTGGAGAACGCCGTCGAAACCGACAGCAAGGAGCTGGACGAAGAGTCCCTGAGGATGAGGCATCTGCTTCTGACCAAGCTTTCCGATATGGGCCTCAGCGTGAGAGCCTTCAACTGCCTGAAAGCCGCCGACATCGATACTTTCGCCGACCTCGTGTCCTACAGCCGCGCCGAACTTATGAAGTTCCGCAACTTCGGCCGCAAGTCGCTCAGCGAAATCGACCTCCTCGTCGAGAAGATGAAGCTTTCCTTCGGAATGGATGTCACCAAGTACAATATTGAACCCAAGAAAAAGATCGTATAGCAATGAGACACAATAGAAAAGTCAACCATCTGGGTCGCAAGAGCGGACACCGCAAGGCTATGCTCGCCAATATGGCATCCTCTCTTATCCTCCGCAAGAGGATTACTACCACCGAGGCCAAGGCCAAGGCTCTCAAGCCTTATCTCGAGCCGCTCGTGACCAAGTCCAAGGAGGACACGACTCACTCCCGCCGTATCGTCTTCAGCTATCTGAAAGACAAGTTTGCGACCGCCGAGCTCTTCCGTACCATCGCTCCCAAGGTCGCCGACCGTCCGGGCGGATACCTCCGTATCCTTCACACCGGATTCCGCAGCGGTGATGCCGCCGAGACCGTTCTCGTAGAGTTCGTGGACTTCAACGAGGCCGCCCTCGCAAGTGCACCCAAGGAGGCGAAGAAGACCACCCGCCGCAGCCGCGCCAAGAAGGCCGAGGCTCCCGTGGAGGCCGCTCCCGCCGCCGAGGCTCCTGCAGCTGAAGCTCCCGCAGCCGAATAGTCGGTCCCAGTTGTATTTAAAGGACGCTCTCCGCAGTTTACGGAGGGCGTCCTTTGCGTTTATCTTGTTTATTTAGTATATTTGTACCGACTATACATTATTTTATCATGAAGAAAGTACTGTCCATGTTATGCGTCTTGTTGGCCTTTACTCTTGTAGGGTGCGACAAGGAAAATGATGTTAACGGGAACGACCAGCCTTCCGGAGGCGAATCTTCCGGAGAAGGCGAAGGAGGAGCGGCCGCGGAAATCTCCGAGATTTCTGCAGACGCGTCCGTCGAGATGGATGTCGACTGGACCAACGGCGTAATAATTAACGTGACCATTGCGCCCGCGAATGCCTCCATGGACGATGTCGCGGCCGAGGTGGCTGACGAAAACATTGTTAGAGTAGAGAAGGAAGGGAACGGCTTCAGGGTAAAGCCCAAGAAGGTCGGAAGCACTACCGTCAAGATCAAAGCGACGCGAGGAGCGGCTTCATCCAAGACCTGCAGCGTAAAAGTCAATGAAAAAGGAATGACTACTGTCGTGGAGGTGACAAAGTGCGAGCTTGTCTCCGGAGACAGCATGGACAAGCGGACCCTTCAGGACTTTGCCCAGCTGAACGGCAGCTTCAAAGTCAAGCTTACCCCCTCGAATGCCAAACTTGCCGACGATATGACCTGGTCGGCGGATAAGGACTGGGTGGAAAGCATGGGCGTACAGGGAACAAACTACGGGTCCGGAACCTATGGGTTCGAAATCAAGCTCAAGAAGAATTCCAGCCACTTATCAAACCGGACCGGCACGATGAATATCACCTTCAAGTCCAAGAAGGGAAATGCCAGCCTGAAGGTCCCCATCACCGTCTGCGGCCATATCTACAAGGTCGAGTTCCCGGTGCTTACGTCATCCAACAGCAAAGTTGAAAACGGCGAGGTTTATCTGAATGGCGGGGAGTCTCTGACAATCACTCCGACCATTTCCAAAACTGGCAACCTTCTGAGTACTGACGGTCTTGAATTCACTACCCCGTCATCCAGTTACGGCATCTCGGTCAGTTCGTCTTATTCTCTCAGCGTCGCGTCAAGCCCGACTTCCTGGGCCCCCAACGGCGTAATCTTGACATGCAAGGACAAGTCCGGTGCTTTTTCCACCTCCGCAATGAAGGTCCACACCTACGCCAAGCCCATGGGCATTACAATCAAAAAGGCTGAAGGCGAGAAATTTTACTACATAAACGGTGACAAGGTCACGTTCGTCGTCTCTATTTCCCCTGCCTCCGCCCGCCAGATATGGACATCTACCGCCAATTCCGCCTGGGACGTTACGTCCGAAACGAATTATACAGACAAACTTGTTATCCAGCTTAAGGGCTTCCCGGGCCGGGTTGACCCGCACAGTGTTTATGTGACATGCAAATACACTAATTCGAGCAATGTCCAGCCGTCTGATCATGCCGACATCTATGTTGACGAATACAAATCCGACGACGTCAAAATCGGAGACTACGTGGTGTACAATTCCTCGACCAAGAGGTTCAGGCAGATGGATGGCGGAATAAGGGCTCTGTCCTCGTCCGGAGGCACAAGCTACAGGACCTCCAAGGGAAAGGAAGCGGCGCTTAACAACCCCGGCAACCTCGGGACCAATGAAAAGATTGTCGGAATCGTTACAGATGCTTGTCCGGACGCTGACGCCAAGTCTGTTGCGGATAATTATGACTGCACACTTCAGGGCTTTTATAATATTGGCTACAAGCATGCACGTATGGTATCTCTTACGGATGGAGATGCAAACCGCTGGAGCGATGCAAACTATTCCGGCACTGATTTCAACAACTGGTGGAATGGGACCAGCGGCAGCCAAATGAAGGGCCTATGGGGCACACCTCCGAACCGTGTGCCCAATTGCAATACTCCCAGTGACGAATATCGTTTTACCATGGGCTGGATAGAGTTCAATAAGCGGATGAGCAGCGCTACGCCCCGGGTCAAGGCGGTCTATTCCGTAGAGAATTACAATACAACTTGCCCTCTGCCTGCTCCGACCACGGCTTCCGCCGGCGGCACTACACAGTGGCTGCTGCCAGCGAAGAGTTTCAACACGCGCAGTATCAAAATCCTCAACGAGGCGATAACATATGCCAAGGGAACCACTTTGAGCGGAGAGTATTGGACACCCTGCTACGAAACCTCGAACAATTATTCTTATTATCTTAATATTTCCAGCGGGACCTACTCTACTGCTACCCGCTCCAATTCCAAGAAAACCCGCCCGGTCTGCTGGCTGTAAACTATGAAAAAGATTCTGTACACATTCACGGCGCTGCTCGCCCTCGCAGTCATCTCCTGCGGCGAGAAAGACAGCCCTAATCAGGAGCCTTCCGGCCCTTCCGGAGGCGATCAGCCCTCCGGCGGCAGCACAGTCGAAGCCTCAATCGATGTCGCATTCACCGAAATTGAGCTTTCCGACCTCACGGCAGAAGGCAAGAGCGAGTCAGCCCTGATTCCTGTGAGTATTTCGCCCGTCGAAGCCGGAATCAGCGATGTGGAAGTCTCCTCGTCCGACAAGGATGTCCACGCGGAACTTCGCGAGCAGGACGGCGGCTTCAAGCTTCTGATAAGCATCCCCTCCAACCCGGAGCACAAGCCGACCAATGTACGTACTGCCACCGTTACGCTTAAGCCCAAGAAGGGACCGGCGGCCTCGGTGAAGGTATCGGTCGGCATCAGGGGCCACGTCACTGGCCTTACGCTGACCCCGGCTTCCCAATTCCTTGAAAACGGGGAGGTCCATTTCACCGTAGGCGAGAAGGTAGCTCTCACTCCGGCTCTGACAAAGACCGGAGAGCTGAAGGCCGGCGGTGACAAGATCACTTACTATTGCCCGAACGGGCTTACCGTAACGGATAACAAACTCTACTGCCTGAATTCTGCCAGTCCGACGGGGGGAGGTGCTTCGGTCACCCTCAAGGCCAAGTGCGGCCTTTCTCCGGAGGTGGAACTCAAGATCCATACCTACGCCGTCCCGACCGGCATCGACATAGATGCTCACCTTCCGGAAAGTCTTGGCGGGAACTACTTCCAGAAAGGCAGCAGCTACATCGTAAGCGTCAAGGTGCTGCCTTCGACGGCCCGCCAGTATGTCAATGTGGTCTGTTCCGTTTCCCAGGACTATCTAGTCTTCTCGACTACGCAGACTTCCAACCTGACGAAACTGGATATCCAGGCCAAGAAATCCACCCAGAATTATGAAAAGTTCACCTTTACCGCAGGGACTTATACCCAGGTATGGAACTTTGCCATAAATGATTACCTCGCCGGAGACGTAAAGATCGGAGACTATGTCTACCGCACCTCCACCGGCGGAGTGCGCCGCTCTGACGGCGGCCTCAGGGCGAGCGGAACTGACGCGAATGGGAAATTCTGGGTACGGCAGTCCTCGGTAAACAGCAATCTGCAGTCCGGAGAGACTTTGCTTGGAATCGTTTTCGACACCGGGCTCACCTTTGTCTCTGATCTTCCGTCAAATATGAAAGCCGGAGTGAAGGGGGATGACGGAGTCACGAAACACGTGGGAGTCCTCGCCCTTCAGGATGCCAATAACTCCAAGACCTGCAATTGGGGCAGCGTATTCTCCAACTGGGGTTCATTCACTCCCTCATATCAGTCGTCAAATACTTATTTGATTTACAAAGCTGTCTATGCTAAAGGAAATTATACTGTGACCTTCAACCAGTATCTGGATGCTTTCAAGAACACGAAGCCTTTGCCCACCACCGGAACTACGCCCTGGATGCTTCCGAGCTACATCGATTTCCAGTATATGAGTCAGTACGGCAAAGTCTTGAACCATAACGGGGCCGCTTTCAGCGGGTATTACTGGACCGCCTGTATAGATCCTCTAAATGATAACCTTGCCGGAGCGGCAAACTGGAGTGGCGATTCCTGCACTGTCAGTATGATATACAGGAGCGGAAACGGCAAACTCCGCCCCGTATTTTTCCTCTAAAGTCCATTAAAACCAAATATTTATGAAAAAATTAATCACTATCATCCTCGCGGTCGTCCTCGCCCTTATGCTCGGAGGCTGCAAAAAAGTGGAGCCCACCAACGTGACCTATAAGTATTCGGTCAAGGTGCAGGGTACAGTCTACTTCGACGATAACGGCAGCCGCGGCAATCCGGCCTCGAATATCGAAGTTACCATCGGCGCGACGAATTCTCCCAAGACCGAGTATCACGCAATTACCGGCAGCGACGGGAAGTTCTCTATGCTGCTTCCTTGCAGTACGAAGAATGATAATAAAATTACTTTCTCCGTCGTTAAGTCAAAACGTGGCGACGGTAAGCAGTATTCTTCGAAATCGGCCAAGACCCAGACACTTTCGCCCGGAGCAACGGGAGAGGAAGTGGCCATTGAACTTGCCGCCGGAGTGAACCTTGACTAAAGTTTTGGAGGATAATTTATGAAAAAGATAATCGCTATCGCACTCGGTCTTAGCCTCGCTTTCGGCGCATTCGCCCAGGAGAAGAAGACCACCATCAAAGCCGGAGACCTTTCCATCGGTGTAAACATCAACCCTATGACAGCTTTTGCGGCGAAGAAGTTCCAGCCCGAGGACGGAGCTTTCTCCGGTGCCTTCGTGGACGGGGTAGGCAAACATCCCGGACAGATGTACATCCTTTCGAAGGATCCTGTCGCCTCCTTCAAACTCCGTTACCATATGTCCGAGTCTATGGCCATCCGTGCCCAACTCGGTATCAGCGGCTCCATCATCAACCACAGGGACTATGTCCAGGACGACCAGGCCGTGTTCCTCAATCCTGATTCCCAGAACAAGGTTTTCGACGAGGTTTCCTCAAAGCTCAACGCCGGTTCCTTCAGCCTCGCCCTCGAAATGATCAAGGGCAGCGGCCCCCTGAAGTTCAATGCTTCCCTGGGTCTTCTGTATGCGATTGCCGGCGGGTCTATGGATTTTACCTACGGCAACCCCTTCAACACATCCTGGAACGGCAATGTCCCCACCAGCTCACCTTATACTCAGAAACTTGGAACGAGCGGCTACGAAGCTGATGACCTCAACGACGGCGCTCCGGTCGGCCAGATCGGAATCAGCTACGCCCGTCCTGTCAAGCGCTTCAACGTCGGTTACACCAATGCCCTCGGTCTTGTAATTGATATGGGTATCGAGTGGTTCTTCTCCGGGAGTATGTCTCTCGGCGCGGCCGTGACCTTCACTCCTGTGATGGTTATGTTCCAGCCCCAGACTTACACCACCTATGAGGCTTATACCACGCTTGCCATCCAGGGCAAACCCGACGACGGCTCGGTCATCGAGTACAACAAGCTCGTAAGCCCCGGTTCCACTGGACTGCTCTACGGCACTGACAACTTTGGTCTCCGTCTTTCACTGAACTACTATCTCTAGTAAACTTCATATCTTCGCCGTATGCTGCGCCCTGCTGCTCCTCATCCCGTGGAGCACGGGGTGCAGCAAGAGCGAAGTGCTCGAGGCTGAGGAGCATCCTTTTACCGAGCAGGAACTTTCAAAGAAGCGTCTGGACGATGTTTTCGCCCTGCTGATGAAAAGGATAAAGACTCCCGACCGCGAGCATATAGTCGCGTACCTTCGCGACAACACGCGTCTCGTCCTGGAAGACCGTCGCCTCAAGACCATAATCGATCTTCCTGACGGAATGCACATAGACATTGTGCTCGGCACAATACAGGTTATCGACAAGGGCAAGCCTCTATGCCGGATTGTCCTTATGGAAGGCCGCCTGGTCTTCCTCTTCGATGACGGCACCTCATATTCTCTTCTGAGCGTGCTCCTGGATGAGTCGCTCCTTGAAATCCTTTCAGAATATGTCACGCCGTCTGCGCAGTAGCCTCCTTCTGGCGGCCATTCTCCTCTGTACAGGAGTGCGTGCGCAGATTCCCGACTCGCTCGCTACCCTCCGCCTGGAATCCTCCCATATTACCGAGAGGATGAAAAAGCCTATGGTGGCGATCAAGGCCGGAGTGAGCGGCGAGGTGAGCGTGGAAAAGATTCGCTCCATCCCGTCAATCCTGGGCGCAGCCGACCCGGTACGTTTCATCCGCCTGCTGCCCTCGGTCCAGATGAACACTGAGACCGATGCCGGCCTCTATATGCAGGGCAGCGAGTATTCCCATACCCAGCTTTCCATCGGCGGAGTCCCGGTCTATGGGGGCAACCATATGTTCGGACTCTTCTCGGTCTTTAATCCGACTCATTACAAATCAATGGATTACAATACCGATGCCGGGCAGAGGCCAAGGCTTGCCGGAGTGATAGATATGACCCTCCCGGACAGCCTTACAAGAAAGCTCAGCGCCGACATTTCTCTGGGGATGCTTTCCTCGCAGGGCACGCTCCGCATCCCGACCGGTTCCAATTCCTCCCTCTATCTTTCCCTTCGCCGCACCCTAATCAATCTCTTCTACGGAAAATTGCTGCGCTTTGCCGACCAGCCTATCAAATACGGTTTCACCGATGCCAACCTGACCTGGTACCTGCGCCCGACCAGGCGCGATAGGCTGTGGGTGGATGTCTATGCAGGCCGCGACGCCGGGAATTTTACTATGGGGGACAACGGTTTTTCTCTGAACGGAGGATGGTACAACGGGCTCGCATCGGTCCACTGGGACCATTATTTCAGCGATTTCACCCTCAAGCAGACAGCCTATTGCAGCCGCTATGGCCTGACCTCCCACGTCTTATCGAACTTCCTTGAGGGACATATGCCTTCGCATATCCAGAAAGTCGGATACCTGGGTGACATCTATTGGTCCGGATGGGAGTTCAAGGCTTCGGCGGCCTGGCTCCAGGCACAGCCCCAGAATCCCGACGTCTCTGACTTTTACAATACTACGAACAACTCCAACGAGCCCCGCCAGGATGCTATGGAAACTGTCCTGAGCACAACTTATTCCCGCCTGGTCGGCTATTACCTGACTCTCAAGGGCGGGCTCGGAGTCCACGCTTTCCTGAACGACAAGAAGCAGTTCTTCTGGGGCCTGACTCCGCAGGTCGAGGCCCAGTTCAACCTTATGGAAGGCGGAAAGATAGCCGCTCGCTACGGAATCCACCGCCAGAATATTTTCCAGACCGGAATGACCAATATGGGCCTGCCGACCGAATTCTGGGTCCTGGCCGGTGACTACAGCGCTCCACAATGGTCCCACAACGCCTCCCTTTCCTACAATCTCGACCTTTTCGGAGGGAAGTGGGCTCTGTCTTCGGAGGTCTATTTCAAAAGGCTCTATAACCAGTTGGAATACAAGGGGACCCTGATGGAAATGTTCAACGGGGCCTATTCGCTGAGCCGTTCCCTGCTCAAGGGAGACGGTTATGCCTATGGGGTCAACCTTATGTTCCAGAAGAAGGAGGGCAAGCTCAGCGGCTGGGCGGGCTATGCCTTCGGCCGCAGTATGCGCCGCTTCGACGACCCGGCCTTCCCCGGAATCTATCCCTCCGATCACGAGCGGCTCCACGAGTTCAACCTGGTGGCGACCTATGATTTCGGCCGCTTCGACGTTGGCGGAACTTTTGTAGTGGCCTCCGGTACGCCCTATACGCGTGCGGAGTCTTTCTACATAATCGGCGACCGGATGATCTGCAACTATGGGGAGCGCAATGCCCACCGGCTTCCCGCATACATCCGTCTGGATTTGAGTGCGAACTGGTTCTTCCTCAAGCAGGCAAAGCGCGAGGGAGGGCTGAACCTGTCCATATACAATGTCCTCTGCCGTGAGAATGCCGTCGGCTATGGTCTGAAAGTCAATATGGAGGAGCAGAGCTACCAGTTCCGTCCGACGACCTTCGGACTTAAGTTTATGCCTTCGCTCTCCGTTTTCTTCAAGTTCTGACGATGAGAAAGTCCATCCTCATATTCTTCGCCCTCTTCCTGGCCTTTTCCTGTTCCAGAAAAGAAGATCCGGTCAAGACCTACCTGGTCCTCGAAGGCTGGATAGACTCCGGCGGCCATCCTATGATCCTTCTCTCGGAGACTCTTCCTGCCGGGGACCGCTACATCAGGCGCGACGAGGTCATAGGCAATATAGCGAAATGGGCGAGGGTGAGCGTCAGCGACGGAGAGAACGAGGTGCTTCTGACCGGCACTCTGGACACGCGTTATTTCCCTCCCTATGTCTATACCAGCAATAAGATTACGGGGGTGCCCGGGAAGACCTATACCGTGGACGTGAAGTACAAGGACTATCACGCTACGGCTACGACCACCATCCCTGAGCCTGTCCCGCTTGATACGATCTACTGCGCACCCCTGCTGGACACGCTCTACAGGGTTGTCTGCGGTTTTACCGACCCGCCGGAGAAGGGCAATTACTACAAGTTCTTCACTATGACCGAAGGGATGGACCAGCGCTTCCAGCCCTCTGTCCTGGCAATGGCCTCCGACGAGGTGTTCGAGGGCTATACCGAAATAGACCTGTGGAGTACCCAGCGGCTTTTGAATAAGCTTTATAAGCCGGATCTGTGCTATGGCGACAAGCTGAAGATCAAGTTCTGCACAATGGACAAGGGCACTTTCCATTTCTGGGAGAATTACGAGGTCACCCTTGCCACCAACGCCAATGCGATGTACTATTTCGAGGCGGATATGGGGGCCAATGTGAGCGGTGCCCTGGGCTACTGGGCGGGATACGGAGTCAATGAATACAGCTTTACGATAGAATGAAAAGGGTAGTTTTCTTTTTCTGCGTTGCGCTTGTCTTGAGCGCCTGCGATGAACTTCTCTCCGGCGGAAGCGGCTCTTCCGTGAAGTCGGACATACTTGAGAGTGAGCACTGGTCAGTCTGTGGTATGAAAGCACCCCGTGACTATCAGGAACTTAACCGCTTTTCCTACGACTATGTTCCCGAGGATGACAACAGCGGCTATGTGGGCGCCGAGGCGGACTTCAAGGACGGGAAGATGACCATTGTATTCCCTTCCGGAGCCTACCGGGTGCTGGACTACGTCCTCTCCGATGACCGCAAGAGCATCGTCTTCGACAAGGTTTTCCACCACGGATATGACGGGGCGGCGGATATCAAGGCCTGCAAGGTCGCCGAGGACAAGATGAATATCGGCGAGATTTTCTCCCTGCTTGGCTATCGCGGCCTCAAGACGGACGACTCTCACTTCATCGCATTCTATCAAGGCTCGTCGCTGAATGGGGTTGATATGTCCAAGGGGGAGTGGCGGCTCAATTTTGTCAGCGGCCACCTCAAGGACGAGCTCGTTCCGCTGTATGAGATTGACTGTGAGTATGGTACTTCAGTGAACCCGATTCGGATAATGGAGGACGGTCCTGCCTGGTCCCACGATTTCGTGGACACTCTTGCGGTATTTCCCTGGAGGGAAGACATCGATCTTGCCAAGATCTATTATGGGCCCGGGTGGAGGCTCCCGCTGCGCGAAGAGGCTCAGGAGCTGCTCGACGGCTGTACCCACGCGAAGATCAATAAGGTCAGTGACGGCGTCACCACCACCGGAGTCTATTTCAAAAGCAAGGCAGAAGGGAAGTCGCTGTATATGGAATCCCTTCCCCAGAGCGGTGAGTGCGGTTTCTGGCTCGCCGACGGCTCCGCCTTCATTTTCGGATACGATTCGAAGAACCAGTCCTTTGCGCGGATAAGCGACGACGTCTCCGGCCGCTCCTTCCGCATTCTTCCCGTCCAGCCCTGAGGCTTGCGGCCTGCGGTCTGCGGTTTGCGGCTTGCGGCTTGCGGTTTGCGGTTTGCGGCTTGCGGCCGCCGTTTCCTCTCCCCTTTCACGTTTCACCCGCATTTTTGCCCTTTTTTGCGGGTGAAAGCGAAGTCGTGAAGTGTTTCACCCGCATTTTTGCCTTTTTTTGCGGGTGAAAGCAAGCCCCCGCGCCGTTTTGTGCCCTCTTGGCATTCGGCCTTCGCGCCGTTGGTCTACGGCATTGAGGTGTCTTTAGCGATGCGGATGCGCCCAAAGCTGTTGCAGGTGTGCCAAAACTTGTTACACCTGCGACGCATTTCGGCACTGTAGGCCCCTCTGCTGTTGCAGGTGTGCGTGGTTTTGTTACACCTGCAACGGTTCCTCACTTGTGCGCCCCTCGGCTCCACCGTCCTGCCCGGCATTCAATGTTGCCTGCCTTCGCGCCTTCGGGCCGCAGGCCTCGCCGACCGGGAAATGGTCGGCTTCGCCCAGGAGCCCTCGGCTCCACCATCCTGCCCGCACACCCACTTGTTGTCGCCGCCGCTTCGCCTGCGGCACAGGGACTTCGGCCCGGTACGCCCCTTCGGGGCTATCCCTCCCACTGCGCTTCGCTTGTGGGCCCCTCCCGCTCACGAAGCCGCGGGCGGCTACGCCGTCCGAAGTCCCTGTGCCATCCGGCTACACCGCCGGCTAGTGAGATAATGCGCGGTGCCGGACAGGGAAAAGAATAATTTCCCCAAGTGGGGGATTATTGTTAATTTTGTAACTGACAAATAAACAATGCCTTCTATGTACAAAACTGTTTCGGCACTCTGCTTCTCTTTACTCAGTGTTCTCTCCTGCAGGGCTTATTCGGATCTTGATGTGGATAAGTTTGAGTCCAGCCTTGCCGCAGACCCCGGCATTCAACTTGTCGATGTCCGCACCCCGGAAGAATACGCTGAAGGACACCTTGCCCTTTCGGTCAATATCGACTGGAAGGCGGCCGGATTTCTTGAAATGGCTGAAAAGCAATTAAGGAAAGACCGTCCTGTCTTCGTCTATTGCCGCTCCGGACGCCGGAGCGCTGCGGCTGCAATGGCCCTGCAAAAGAGGGGATACAAGGTCTCGAATATGCTGGGAGGCTATCTATCGTGGATGCAGGCAGGGAAACCCGTAACCAAATATGAGCTTGAGCGCTTCTACACGGATGGCGGCCTTCCCGTGGACATCACCCTTATCAAGCACGGGTCCCTGGAAATCCGCTATAAAGGACTGTCCATTCAAGTGGACCCCGTCGCGGAATACGGAAAATACACCGACTATGCCGCCGAGTTCCCCAAGGCGGACTATATCCTGGTGACCCACGAACACCCCGACCACCTCGAAGATGCCACCATCGCGACCCTCACGGGAGAAAAGACCCGCCTCATCCTCAATCAGAAGAGCCGCGATATGATTGGCCGCGGTGAGGTGATAGGAAACGGCGAGAAGCGGATATTCCCCACAGGAGAACCCCGCCCGGAAAGCTGCGTGTTTCCCGAAGATATCATCCTGGAAGCAGTTCCAGCATACAATACGACGCCTGGCCGGGAAAAGTTCCATCCGAAAGGGAACGGCAACGGTTATGTGCTGACAATGGACGGCCTCCGTATCTACATTGCAGGCGATACTGAGGATGTTCCGGAGATGGCCGGACTGACAGACATCGACGTGGCGTTCCTGCCTGTAAACCAGCCCTTCACAATGACTCCCGAACAGTGCATCAGCGCAGCGAAAGTCATTCAGCCCAAGGTGCTCATCCCCTACCACTACAGCAAGACCGACATCGGCGGAATCCCTTCAGCCCTGCCGGGAATCGATGTCAGAATCCGACAGATGCAGTGATCCTGGACCTGAAAGAGGCCGGATACAATGAGAATTTACCGCTCCCTGCGCTTACTCCCCGAGGGTGGCGACCATAACGGCCTTGATGGTGTGCATTCTGTTCTCGGCCTCGTCGAAGACGATGCTCGCGGGGCTCTCGAAGACTTCTTCGGTGACTTCAACCCCGTCGAGGCCGAATTTGGCGTGGACATCGCGGCCGACCTGCGTCTCGAGGTTGTGGTAGGCCGGGAGGCAGTGCATAAACTTGCAGGAAGTATTCCCTGTCGCAGCCATCAGCGCTGCATTGACCTGGAAGGGCTTCAGCAGGGCGATGCGCTCGGCCCATACTTCGGCGGGCTCTCCCATAGACACCCAGACATCGGTGTAGAGGAAGTCGCAGCCCTTGACTCCGGCCTTAGGATCGTCCGTAATGGTGATGCGGGCACCGGTCGAAGCGGCGATCTCGCGGCACTGCGCTACCAGCTCAGGTGCAGGCTGCAGGGCCTTCGGAGCTACAATCCTCACGTCCATCCCCATCTTCGCGCCTCCTACCAGAAGTGAATTGCCCATATTGAAACGCGCATCGCCTAGGTAGGCGTAGGCGACCTGGTTCAGGGGTTTTCCGGCGTGCTCCCGCATAGTCAGGAAGTCCGCCAGGATCTGGGTGGGATGGAACTCATTGGTAAGGCCGTTCCATACCGGGACGCCGGAATACTGCGCGAGCTCCTCGACGGTCTTCTGCGCGAAGCCTCGGTACTCGATGCCGTCGTACATTCTCCCGAGCACGCGGGCGGTGTCCTTCATAGACTCTTTCACGCCGATTTGCGAACCCGTGGGGCCGAGATAGGTGACGTGGGCGCCCTGGTCATAGGCGGCGACCTCGAAGGAGCAGCGGGTGCGGGTGGAGGTCTTTTCGAAGATGAGGGCTATGTTTTTGCCCTTAAGATGCTGCTTCTCACAGCCGCGGCGTTTGTCTTCCTTGAGGGAGGCCGCGAGGTCAAGCAGGTATTCGATTTCTTCCGGAGTGTAGTCCAGCAATTTAAGGAAACTGCGATTTTTAAGCTTCATAGTATTATAGTGTTATTCTGGTTCCACAGGCAGGATTGTCAAGCTCTCCCGCCTCTGTAATTATGCAGGTTCCGCCGCCCTGGCGGACAAAACTGATCCCCGCCCTGACTTTCGGGGCCATAGAGCCTTCCGCGAACATCCCCTCGGCGAGATAGCGCTCGGCCTCGGCGATGCTCATACTGTCCAGGGCCTTCTCCTGCGGCGTACGGTAGTTGATGCAGACTTTCGGGACATCGGTGAGGATATAGAATTCGTCGGCGCCGATCTCGACCGCCGCCAGAGAACTGGCCAGGTCCTTGTCGATCACCGCCTCGACCCCTTTGAAACCAAGGCTGTCTCGGACCACGGGGATGCCCCCGCCTCCGACGGTGATGACTATCATCCCCTCGCGGGCCAGCCTGCCGACAAGGTCTATGTTACTGATACGAAGAGGCTTCGGCGATGCGACGACTTTGCGCCATCCGCGTCCCTGCGCATCTTCGCGGAAAACCCCGTCCAGCGCGGCGGCCTCCTCTCGGCTGTAATATGGACCTACCGGCTTGGTGGGTTTCCCGAAGGCCGGGTCGTCGGCCGAGACCTCCACCCTTGTCACCAGCGAAACAATCTTCCTGTCGATGCCGTGGCGACAAAAAACCTTCTCCATCCCCGTTTCCAGCAGGTAGGCTATTGAGCCCTGGGTCTCGGCCCCGCAGAAGTCCATAGGCATAGCTTCCAGGCCGAAGACTTTCCTGCCGGCGTCGTGGCGCAGCAGGCCGTTGCCGACCTGAGGGCCGTTGCCGTGCCCTATCACGAGGCTGTAGCCTCTTTCGAGCAGTCCTGCCAGGCCTTCGCAGGTGCGTTCCACATTATCGAGCTGCTCGGCAAAACTGCCTTTCTGTCCGGCGCGGAGAAGAGCGTTTCCTCCCAGCGCCACAAGTGCCAATTTACTCATTTTCAGTCTCTTCTAAGCGGAAGGGTGGAGCAGCGGAGCAGCCCGCCCATCTTTGAGATCTCCCTGTATGGAACAGTCTCCACGGTCATTCCCCAGACATTGCGGAGATGATCGTTGAGGCGGGTGAAATGCTCTTCCGTCACGACGATGTCCTCCGAGATGGAGAAAATGTTGGAGTTCATATAGTACATCTCCTCGGTAGTCAGAGTGAATACATTCTCAGCTCCAAACATCTCTATCAGGTGGTCGGCGTCGCGCGGGTTCATAAAGCCCGGCTTGTAGATGATGGCCTTGTCCCGGCCTACCGGCATAAAGGTGCAGTCCAGATGCAGGATGCCCTCGTAGGGGTCCGTATCGCTCTTCCGGAGATTCAGGGGGATAATGGTCTTGTTCGGGAAGATCATCTTGAGGAAATCCAGGGCTAGGCGGTTGGTGCGGGCGGTCTTGACCTCGCTGTAGTCCGGGAAATCATACTGGCCCAGGAAGATATAGTCGTTGTACAGGACAACGTCGCCGCCTTCCACATGGACGGTCTCAGGAAGGTTGTAGATGTGCTTGTAATGGATCTGGCCATAGATTCTCCAGTAGGCGTCAATCTCTTCCTGGCGGTCCGGGATTATGTTCGAGACAATGATCTTGTCGTCAATCACAAAACCCACGTCGCGGGAAAATATCTGGTTGCAGTTCTCGACGAGTTCGGGCCTGTAGACCTTCACTCCGTACTTCAGCAGCACGTTTTCAAAGGCGCCCATTTCGTGGACTATGTCTTCTTCGGCTGGGTAGATGCCGTTGAGAACGGATTCGTAGGATTTGCTGTCGAAAGTCTGCTCGAGCGAGGGAGCGGGGCCGTTGGACTGCGGCAGTCCGAGTATTACCTCTCTCAGCCTCGAAGTTTCATTCTGTATGTGTAATTCCATAAATAATGTGGTATTCCTTATTCTTCTCTCTTTTTCAATTTGTTCCGCTTGGTCTCGGCAATGGATATCATCAGGTTGCGGAAGGAAAATACAATGGAGAACTGACCTATGGCCAGTACCCAGTCGTGACGTATGATTCCGTAGGCGATAATCATACTGGAGCCTATGACTGCCAGGATCCAGTGGCCGAGGGGAAGGTACGAGGCCTTCCGCTTATAGCTGTAGACCAGCTGGTAGACCGAGCGGATTTCATAGACAAACTGGCCGGCGATGCCGAACCAGAGCAGGGCGGGGGGAACAAGTTCGTTATGGAGGAAGGTGTCAATGAAGGTCGGAAGGTCGTGAACTATGAGGCCCAGGATGACCAGGGGAAACAGCGCCTGAATTACTATCACTATGCGCGGAACCTTCTTGTACAGGCCCAGGATGCCGATGTTCCACATATAGATGTAGTAGCCCACGCTCTCTCCGAAAATGATGGAAAAATCCCTTCGGAGCCATCCGTAAATATACAGGATGACCGCCCCCATACTGCTCAGGACCCAGTAGATGCCGGGCGATTCAACCTGTTTCGACTTCTCGGAAAGATACCATTGGATCAGTATACGGACGCCGTAGACGCCCATACCGACCAGACCGAGAAGATATACCCAGGAGGGAGAATCCATACTTTACTGGGGAAGGTCTTCAGTGCCGTAGAATTTCAGGAAAACGGCTTTGCGCATTTCCTCCGAAACCGGCCTCATAAAGGAGCGCAGCGTATTGGCCGGGAAGTCGGAAAGTTTCTGGACGATGAATCCGTCGAGGGAATATGAGAACAGCGGATCCACATTGAAGCAGGCCACGCGCGCGCCGCTGTTAATATATTTCTTGACCAGGATGGGCAGGCGGTATCTGCCGTCGGAGAGACTGGCGAGGAGGCGGTCGAATGCGTCTATGTCTGCGGGCAGGCCCTTGAGGAGTTCGTCTGGATTGACGCGCAGCGGATCAGGGACGAAGGGTGTCGTCGGGGATACGAAATTCTCTATGGTCTTCAGTTTGAAGTCCTTGAGTATGTAATGGACCATCAGGGACTTGTAGAAGTCAGGAATGCTGTTGCTCACGCTGACGGGGCCTATGCAGTAGGCTGCGGTAGGGCATTCCACGGCGGCGATGCATATTCCGGAGAGCATCAGCTTCAGCGGCAGGATGTCTTTCTGGTACTTTCCGACTATTAGAGAGCGGCCGAGTTCAAGGCACTGCGGCAGGTACTTGCCGGCATCCGGCCCGTAGCGGAAGAGAGTGGAGGTATAGAAGCCGTCCGCTCCGCCGTGAGACTCCATTATCTCATTGCCGTAGCCTATGCGGTAGGCACCGACGATTTCCTGGTTGGGAATGCTCCACAGTATAAGGTGGTGGTAGTATTCGTCGTAGGGGTCGGTGTCCAGCGGCGTTCCGGTGCCTTCGCCTATGGCCCGGAAGGTCTCTTCCCTGAGCCTGTAGAGCTGCTGCATAACATCGGGGGCGTCGGCGGCCTTTATCAGATAGACCTGATAATCGCCTGATTCTATGACCATTTTGTCCTTGATCGAGGCTATCTGGGCGCGTACGGTCTCCTCCGGAACCGGGGCGGCCACTTTGCTGGGCCATTCGATTTCGGAAGCGCTCTTGGTCTCGATGCACTGGGCCTCGAGGGCATAGGTGCGGTTGCGAAGGTATTTGCCAAGGTCTTCTATGCTGTAGGACGCTATTTCCTGGGCGGAGATGGGCTGGCCTATGCGCACTTTCACGTGGGTTCCCTGTTTGTTGAAAAGCTCAAGGGGCAGGCGTACGGTGCGGAGCCTGGGATGGATACGGCCGAGCCAGTGGAAGAGGCGGGAGTTGGTGCCGTCGAAATAGACGGGAATCACGGGGAGTCCCGATTTCTTTATGAGCTTAATGATATTTTCGGCCCAGGGCTTGTCCTCGATGACCTTGCCCTCTTTGACGGCCGTGCGTTTTTTCCCTTTCTGCCAGGTGGCCACCTCGCCGGCGGGGAAGAGTCCGAGAGGATGGCCGTCGGCGATGTGCTGAAGCGCCGTACGGATGCCTGTGATGCTCCTGCTGCCGCCGGAAGAGAGATTGTCCACGGGGATGAAGTTGTCCCGGAGGTTGTAGATGTAGCTCAGCATAAAGGTCGTCAGAATCTTCATATCCGGGCGCCTGGGGCCGAAGATGGCGTTCAGGATCATTCCGTCGATCGAGCCGAAATGGTGATTGGAAACGGTGAAGAAACCGCCCTCTTTCGGGATATATTCCAACTGCTCCTCGGGCACATCGTAGGTGACGCCGACTTCCTTGAGCACGCCCTCCGAGAAGTCGGGGCCATAGAGGTCCTGGTATTTTTTCTGAATGAGGTAGCCCTTGTCTATCTTGAGGCCCTTGTATATGGCCCAGGTGGCTATCCGTCCCCAGAAGCCGGTCCAGCCGGTTTCCTTCCGGAACTGCTCAAGGGTCATCAGATTCTTATTCTTGTCACTCATCTGAAAAGTGTTAGGTTTAAGTCAAAAGACAAAGATAACACTTTTTTTCCGAAGAAGATAATATCCTGACTCTGGCGGCTGTCAGGCTACAATGACTCGTATTCCGCTTTTTTCCAGTTCTTTCCTGTCGGAGTCTGAAATATGTGAATCCGTTATCAGTATATCGACCTCCTTGCATTCGCAGATGCGGCCGAATCCGCCCTTCCCGATCTTGGTCGAATCCGCCAGCACTATGGAACTGTCGGCGACCTCCATCATCTGATGCAGCAGGGCGGCCTCTTCGATAGTGGCGCAGGTGACTCCATAATTCGGGTCCACGCCGTCCACTCCGAAGAATAGCTTGCTGCAGTGCAGGTTGTTAAGCATATTCTTCGCCTCGGAACCTATCACGCAGAGGGAGTTTCCATAGAGAATGCCGCCGAGTTGCATAACCGAGACTCCGGACATATCGCCGAGGGCCATTGCGACGTTCACCGCCGGGGTGACCACGTTGAGCCGTCCCTTAGGCTTCAGCATTTCGGCCATCACCGCCACCGTGGACCCCGCCCCCATCATTATGGAATCGTTCTCCTGAAGGAGTTCTATGGCCTTCGCCGCGATGCGCTGTTTCTGTTTGAGGTTGATCAGCCGCTTGGTGTTGAGGGCTATGTCCAGGACCTGGGCTGAGGTCGGAAGTGCGCTCCCGTAGGCCCGGTACAGCAGTCCCTGCCCTTCAAGGGTGCTCAGATCCTTGCGGATCGTGGTCTGCGTGACTCCCAGCGCTTCCGCGAGGTCGGCCACGCGGACGAAACCGTTCTGGAAGATGTTGTCAAGTATGTACTTGCGTCGTTCGGCTATACTCGTCATAGCATTACCATTTTGCAACTATTGAATAGGGCACGCCGTTCAGTACTCCGCAGTCTCCGGAATACACGAAATAGCGCCCCAGTTTTTTTTCTTTGTCTATATAGTTCTCAGTGGCAGTGACAGTGCTGGCGCAGCGGACGGTCACATACCACAGGCCCTTGTCGAGCGGTCCGGTGACTATAGTCTGGCTGTTGGCGGGAGTGACGGCGCTGTAGTCCGGCTCGTTGTCCGGGAAGGCAAAGTCGTCCTTCTTGAGATATAGTTCCATCCTGTAGTCCCCCTCTCCCTTCATCTGAAGTTCCAGCGAAGGCACCCCCGCGGCAAGCCATAGGACGAAATGATGGCACTGAAGGTCGCCGATGCGAGAGTGCTGGGGGTCGTCTTCTGCGGTGTGGCAGTCCATAAACCGCTTTTCCCCTTTGTGGAGCACCCCTTTTACGCGTGCGTTCCCGACCCCGTCCCAGGCATAGCGGAACATAGAGGCCGTCATATTCAATATCGCTCCTGAGGCAGCGTCTTCCGGATGGGAGCCGGTGACCACGAGTCGTCCGGTCTCGTCCGATTTTTTATAGGCCCAAATTCCCGGCTGGAGATAAAAACCTTCGGAAGAAGAATTCCTGCCGGCCTGATTCAGGAAGCGGGCGAGTATTTCCGTTCCGACAGGAGCACGCTCCGTGTCCATATAGCCTCCGCCGTTATGGCGGACTCCGGAGACGACCTGATTGATTCCCGGCCCATAATAGGACCCGAAAACCGGGGAGAGTATTTCCAGATCGATGCTGGAATTATTGATCCCGGTGCCCTTCATATTGCCATCTGTCCATATATTGTAGTAGGATGACTCTCGTCCGCTGGCATATCTTCCGGAAAGGTAAGCCCCCGCGCAGGAGCCCACAAATGATCCTCCGGAATTGTAGAAATTCCTGACATTGGTTCTTCCTGCAGCCTCAAGACTCTGTCCGTGGGGACCGGAATGGCCTCCGAAAGAATAGAACAGGCGGAAACGGGGAGCGCCGTCGGGATAGAGCAATACTCCGTTGTAGTCTTCCTGGACACCGCTGAATAGCCTGTTCTGGATAGATTGGTCGGTTTTTGTGTACCCGTTTCCGACGTCGTCCACCGTGGACAGGAAGTACTCCGCCTCTTTGATCTCAGCTTTTTCCAGAGCATAGGGGAGCCGACCATTGATGACCTTTCCGTTTTCCTTGATGCCGGGATTGAGTTCACAGCCTCCGTCCAGGAAAATATCCTTGTAATATGCCGTATTCGGACGCTGTCTGACCATATCGAGTATAACGTCGTCGTCCAAAATCTCCTCTTGTGGCTCTTTCCCACAGGAAAAGGCGGCAAGGAGAATGGCCGACGAAAGAAGTCGGAACAAAATATGACTCAGCTTCATAGCGCTAAGGTAAGCAATTATTATGAAATTTTATACAAAAGAGAAGAAAAACAAACATTTTTTACTTGAAACGAAACAAAACGAAATTTTTTGCTTATATTTGACGTTGTAATTAATAACGTAAACTCTCTATGAGGACTCATTCATTTCTGATGCTGCTTGCAGGTGGACTTGCACTCTCACTGCAAGTGTTCACTGCATCCGCCCAAAACCGCAGCCTGAAGGTGCAGGGCGTCGTCTCTGATTCTAAAGGAGAAGCGCTCGTCGGGGCTATGGTCTATGTAAAAGGCACTTCGAATGGTTCAATGACCGACACACAGGGCCGCTACACACTGAATGGCGTTGCGTCGAACGCAATCATCAGCGCAAGCCTGATGGGTTATGAAGAACAGGAGGAAGTTGTCTCAGGACGCACCAAAATCGATTTCGTTCTTAAAGACGACACTGTCGTCCTTGACGAGGCTGTGGCCATCGGTTACGGCAACCAGCGCAAGGTGACGCTGACTGGTTCCGTGACAAGCACCACCGGCGACGAACTCGTCAAGAACTCTTCCGTAAACCTCTCACAGGGTCTCGCGGGACGTATGTCCGGAGTCATAGTGAACAACCGTTCCGGTGAGCCGGGTAAGGACGATGCCGTGATGTATATCCGTGGCCGTTCCACCCTTGGTGACAACAGCCCGCTCATCATTATCGACGGTGTCCAGGGCCGAGGAGAGGAATTCGGCCGTCTGACAGGTGATGAAATTGAAAGTGTAACCGTGCTGAAAGATGCTTCAGCGGCCATCTATGGCGCCCGAAGCGCCAACGGCGTTATCCTTGTTACCACCAAGCGCGGCAAATATAAGGAAGCCCCCAAGGTGAATTTCACCTATGATCTCGGTATCCAGAGCCCTACACGCCTTGTCAAACTCGCTGACGCCGTCCTCTTTGCCACTGCATACAACAAGAGTCTGGCCATCAGCGGCGGCGCCCCGGTCTATACCGACACTCAGATTCAGCATTATATTGACCAGGACGAACCTATCTCATATCCCAACACCGATTGGTTCAAGGAAATCATCAAGCCCAGTTCGTTCCAGCACAAGTATGGAGTGAGCATCAACGGAGGAAGCGAAAGGGCTGCCTATTTCGTTCAGTTCAACGGTCAGTATCAGGACGGTATCTACTACAAGAGCGCCACTAACTACAACCAGTACAACCTGCGTTCCAACCTGGATATCAAAGTGACGGATTTCCTGCGTCTCGGAGTGGATATCAACGCTCGTCAGCAGCACAAGAATTACTCCGCCTTCCCCAGCGACAACTACGGTATTTTCTACATCGCCCAGAGAATGAGGCCGACTGGTGCCGCCTACTATCCGGAAGGTTCCGGAGCCGATCAAGGTCTCGGAAACCAGAGGCTTCTTCGCGGAGGCACAAACCCCGCTGTCCTTGTCCAGGACCTGACCGGATATGACCGCACCACTATCAACACTATCAATACGACCTTCTCTGTAAACCTTGATCTAGGTTTCCTGACCAAAGGACTCTCCGTCAACGGCCATCTTGCTTATGACGTAGTGAGCAAATTCAACAAAAACTGGCAGCAGAACTGGAGCTATTACAGTTACGATGAGATTACGGAACTCTTCGAGGAGCGTTCCAATTCATATTGGCCGACACCTGTGCTGCACGAGTCCCAGACTCACACGCACAATACGGCTATCAACGCCAATATCAATTACGACCGCGACTTCAACGGACACCACGTCACGGCTCTCGCCGGTTTTGAGCAGAACTCATATCGTCTCGACTATATGAAGGCCGGAATCAACAGCTACCCTTCCGACCTTCTTGACGAATTCTTCGCAGGAACCGCCGACAAGAGCTGGTACGCGATTAACGGTTATGCACGCGAGACGGCACGCCGCTCCTTCTTCGGCCGCGTCGGATATGACTACAAGAGCAAGTATCTCTTCCAGGCCCTTGTCCGTTTCGACGGCTCCGAGAATTTCCCTGCCGGCAAGCGTTGGGGCATATTCCCCGGTGCGTCAATCGGTTGGCGTCTGTCTGAAGAATCATTTATCAAGGACAATCTCCCTTGGCTGACCAATCTGAAGTTGCGTGCCTCCTATGGCGAACAGGGAAACGACCAGATTGATTCCTTCCAGTATATGACCACATACGGCTACACCTCCGCTTATTCCTACAAGACTATGTTCGACGGCAAGGAAGTCAACTTTATCATTCCAGGCAAAGTGCCGAATGAAGCTGTGACTTGGGAAGTCGCCAGAACCTGGAATATCGGTATGGACGGATCTGTGTTCAACGGTCTTCTCGGATGGGAGTTCGAAGTGTTTAATACCAACCGTTCCAACATTCTGTGCACGCGCAACGCATCCATACCTTATTATACTGGTCTTACCAACAACCTTCCCGACGAGAACATCGGCATAGTCAACAACAGTGGTTTTGAGATTCAGCTCAGCCACCAGCACCGCGTCTCCGATTTCAATTATCGTGTCAACGGCAACTTTATGTATGCCAAGAACAAGATTGTGTTTATGGACGAGACTCCCTGGCCGGAAGGACACTCTTATATGAACCAGGAGGGAATGCCGATGGGTGCTTCGCTGTACTACAAGGTGGGCGGCATCAACAAGACCGAGGACGACCTCAAGAACCATCCCCAGATGTCGGGTGCGACCCTCGGAGACTTCTGGTTCGAAGACCTTGATAAAGACGGCGAAATCACGAACCTGGACCGCTATCGTATGGACAAGACAGTTGTTCCTCAGATTGTGTTCGGTCTCAGCTTCGACGCCACCTGGCGGAATTTCGACTTCTCCCTCCTCCTTCAGGGACAAGCACTTGCACGCTACTACTATTCTCCTGCGATGGACCCTGTATCCGGCAACCTTGACTGGTTCGCGGCGACCAACGCCTGGACGAAAGACAATCCTGCCTCAGATTACCCCCGCATAGGTTCTACTGTCAGCAACGGCGGCGTAAACCGTGCTGACTACTATTCCCGCAACGCCGCATTCCTGCGTCTGAAGAATGTCGAACTGGGTTATACCATCCCGTTCAAGGACTTTGCCCCTAAAATCGGTATCAAGGGTCTCCGGGTCTATGTTGCCGGTTACAACCTTCTGACGTTATCGGAACTGAAATTCGTGGACCCGGAAACTTCCGACGAGAGTTATCAGACTTATCCGCAGATGCGTATCGTGAACTTTGGTGCCAAACTTTCATTCTAAGAAGCTATGAAAAAGATTAGCATATTCCTTTTTGCCGCACTCGTATTCAGTGCCTGCAACGATCATTTTCTGGACAAGACCCCGCTGGACAAAATGAGTGAGGAAGCTGTGTTCAACAGCGACAAACTGGCGGAAGCCTATGTGAACGCGCTCTACACCGTCCTTCCCGATCCCTACCAGGAGGGTAATGTCGGATGTATTACTGACGAAGGTTATTTCCGCTATGGAGGTTCATCTACGCGTTATATCGCCTCCGGCTATATGGATCCGGACAATGTGATGTATATGAAGGAAGGCGGGCAGGCGCATAACACCAGGACCACCATCCTGAACATCTGGAACCGCACTTACGAATGGATATACAGGATGAATTACTTTCTCGAGTATATCGACGAGAAAGGATCGAAGATGACGGACGAAGCGAAAACCCGCCTCTGTGCCGAGGTCCATTTCCTTCGTGCGTGGTCCTATTTCCTTCTTATCCAGCGCTATGCGGGCGTACCCGTCATAACCAAGCCGCACCATCTCACGGACGATTTCACGGTCTCGAGGAAGGATTTTGACGACTGTGTCGAGTTTATCCTTGACGAACTTGAGCTTGCCGAGGCCGGACTTCCGGCCAAGAATGAAGCCGTAAAAGGACGTATCAACAAGGATGTCGTACTCGCACTCAGGAGCCGTCTGACTCTTGTGGCGGCCTCAAAGCAGTTCAATGATCCCGAGCACCCCGAAGGAGACATTTTCCACGGGAAGTACAGCAAGGACAAATGGCAGCGTGCCTTCGATGCGGCAAAGGCCATCGTTGACCGTGCCGACGTGGACGGGGCTTACAGACTGTCTTCCACCTACGATGGTATCTGGAAGGACATCGATTGCCCTGAGATAATATGGGCCAAATATTTTGTCGCCACTTCCGATGCAGATGACAACTACACCAAGAAAGCCCAGCTCCTTTACACGGTTGAGTATTTCAACGGTTGGGAAGCCTTCCACCCTAGTCAGGCTGCACAGATTGACTTTGAGATGGCAAACGGAAAGAAATGGTTCGAGGAAGGCTCCGGCTATGACGAAAAGCATCCTTACAAGAATCGCGACCCTCGTTTTTACAAGTGTATCGCCGCTCCTTTCTTCCCGTACGGAAGTACCGATAAAAACGGAAAATACGAAGAGGTGGACCTGCAGCTTTACTACCTGTATGACAATATGGACCGCAGCGATTTCGATGTGAGCAAGAAAGCCGTCGAGCCCGGTTTCTCTTCAAGGGGCAAGCATCAGAGCTCTGGCAACCACGGCGGACTGGAACTCTATAAATGGTATATACCTACTTCTTATATTTCAGAGTCCCAGACCGGAAGTCTGCTCTATCCCTGGTTCCGCCTTGGTGAAATGTACCTGAACTATGCTGAAGCGGCATATATGCTTGGCAGGGAAGATATTTGCCAGGAGTATCTCACTAAAATCCGCCAGCGTCCTGACGTAATGATGCCTCCCATTACCGATACGGGCGAGAATCTTTGGGACCGCATCGTAAATGAGCGCCGCGTGGAACTGTATGCCGAGACTTTCCGCTATTTCGACCTGCGCCGCTGGAAACTGGCTGATTTCTACGAGAATGTGCCTCTGGCGAGTGCCCGCGTTATGGTCCTTCAAAAAAACAATAAACGGGATACGGTTTACCGTGTAGCCCGTCTTTACGACGAAAGCCGTAACAATACCAATTATTATTGGCCGAATGTCCAGGATAAGGATGGTACCAAACCCAGCAAATCATATTTTTATTCCGGCTTCAAGGGCGATCCTCGTTACGGCAAGCCGATAGAATACGTCATTACGTATAAATGGCTTGGCAAGGAATACAAGATAGACTACGGCGACTGTATCCTCAACCAGAATCCTACTCCGAGATGTTTCCCTGAGGACGGACGCAACTATCTGATGCCCATCCCCCGTAACGAAATCACAAAGAGCCAAGGTAAACTTCAGCAAAATCCCGGATATTGATGAAACGCCTGACTTTCAGTTTATTGCTCATCTGCTCAGTCCTCTCGTGTTCGGGAGGGCTGACGATGAGTTACTCCTCCGCCGACATATCCACTACTCCTGACGAGCACGTGGTGCTGGCGGGTTTTGCCGCCAGGGACAAACTCTCCGACGGGATTCACCAGCAGTTGTTTACGCATTGCCTGGTACTCGGTGACGGCAGCCGGAAAGTCTGCATCATATCGAACGACCTGATGGAGATTTCCCCGGACATTTCCGACACCATCCGTACGATGATAGCCGAAAAGTCCGGCCTCGGAATCGACAATATCCTGATGCATAATATCCACACCCATTCGGCCCCCCGTTCCGGCGGGGCATCCAACTTCAGCGGCGGGACCAACCGCCCGTGGAAGGACAGGATGATTCCGACAGTGGTGGACAATGCCGTAAAGGCCATAAACGCCAAGGGAAAGCCCTTCAAACTTGAAATCGGCAAGGCGACGACTTCCATCAACGGCAACCGCTGCGAAAAGGAAGGACCGGTGGATCACGACGTCTATGTGGCCCGTTTCCTGCAGAAGGGAAAGCCGGTTGTGTCCATAGTGAATCTGGCCTGTCATCCGGTCTGTATGGGCCCTGGAAGCTATCTTCTGTCCTCGGACTATCCGGGGGTGAACGCACGATACCTCTCCCGGGCCTGGGGCGGGGAAGTCTTCCAGCTGACCGGCGCGGCGGGAAATATGGACCCGGCGAAAGGACCTAAAAAGGTGGAATACGCCGAGGAGTGCGGAAAGTCTCTGGCAGACTCTTTGGTGAATATCCAATTTTCCAAAGTGCCTTCGAAGGGTCTTCTCCGTCTTGTCAACAGGACTGTGGACCTCCCCTACCAGATCGCTAACGTCACGCCGGAGGCCGTCTCCGCCCACGCCGACTCGCTCTCTGAGGCGGCGCGGACAGTGTTCCCTCGTTTCGCCGACGATGTAATGAACTGGAAATCAGAGATTCTCGCCCGCTTTGAAAAGGGACCGGTCGCATCCAAGCTCCGCTATCATCTTCACGGAGTGGATGTGGACGGGGTCATCTTCTTTTTCAGCGACGGAGAGCCATTCTGCGAATACCAGATGGAAACCCGGGCGGCTTTCCCGGACAGGACCATCTTCTTTGCGGGCTATACCAATGGACAGAACTCATACCTTCCTTCCGAACACGCCTACGAAGTCCGCAAGGGCTATGAATACGAAATCGAGCAGATGCACGTCTATATCAAGGCGCCATATCCGCTTTCCGAAAGTATGCCTTCCACCTATCGCGAAGGCGTAATCGAGACCATCAGAGAAACAATCGAACAGGAATAAATGAAAAAGTTAATTGTCTTGTTATCAGGCCTTATGGCTGCTGTTTCGATGCTTGCGGCACCGAGATACAACATTGTCCCGACCCCGAAAAAACTCGTTGAGGCTCCGGGAGAATTCCAACTCAGCAAAAGCACCCGCCTTGTAGTGGAAGAAGCGGCTTTCAAGGAATTCGCCGATGACTTCAAGGCCCAGGTGAAACTCGCCACCGGCTTTTCGCTCGAGGGCAAAGGCAATGCCATCCGCCTTGTCAAGCGTGACGGGCTAGGAAAAGAAGCCTACCGCCTGGTCGTTTCGCCGGAGAGCGTGACTATTGAAGCAACGGAATACAACGGAGCCTATTACGGACTTCAAACCCTCCTGCAGCTGCTCCCTGCCGAAATCTACAGCCCGGTGAAGGCCAAGGGAGTGAAGAAATGGACGGCTCCCTGCTGCACCATCGACGATGAGCCGGAGTTCTGGTACAGAGGTTTTCTCTTTGACAGCGGCCGTTTCTTCTTCCCGAAGGAAGAACTGATGAAGTTCATCGACCTGATGGGTATGTACAAGCAGAATATGTTCCACTGGCATCTGACCGAAGACCAAGGCTGGAGAATCCAGATCGACAAGTATCCTCGCCTGACCGAGGTAGGTGCCTGGCGCAAGGAGACGGCCTGGCACAGCGGAATCGGCAACGGCATCCCCCACGGAGGATTCTACACCAAGGACGATATCCGCGAGGTCGTGGAATATGCCCGCAAGCGCTGTGTGACAGTAATCCCCGAGGTCGAGATTCCCGGACACTGCACAGCTGCGATCACGGCATACCCCGAACTCAGCTGCTTCCCCGACCGTCATTATGAGGTCGAGACCCGCTGGGGCATCTGGAAGAACCTCTACGCCCCTACGGCCAAGACCTTCACCTTCCTGGAAGATGTGTTCACCGAACTTTTCGAGCTCTTCCCCTCGCCGATTTACCATATCGGCGGCGACGAGGCTCCGAAGGATGTCTATAAGGAAAGCCAGTACTGCCAGGACCTGATGAAAGTTCTCGGCCTCGAGAGCGAGGAAGAGCTCCAGACTTTCTTCGTCAAGAGGATGGGAGACTTCCTCCGAAAGCACGGCAAGACCATCATCGGCTGGGACGAAATCCTTGACGGAGGCGCCCTGGAAGACCCTATCGCTATGTCTTACCGTGGCCACGCTCCCGCAGCCCGCGGCATCCGGCGCGGCATCCGGGTTGTCCTTACGCCCAACCGCTGGTGCTATCTGGACAACCAGCAGCAAGACCAGGCCGACAATGTCGCGCAGGAGATTTTTATGCCTCTGAAGAAGGTCTATAACTACTATCCCGCCGTCGATTCCATTCCTGACCTCAGTAAAAAATACATCGTCGGATACGAGACCTGCCTGTGGACCGAATATATCTCGGACAACGCCAAGGCGGAATACCAGGCTTTCCCACGCAACGTCGCTGCGGCCGAAGTGGGATGGACATCCAGGCCCAACAAGGACTGGGAGTCCTTCAGGCAGAGGATGCCAAAGATACTCAAGAGCCTGGATTTGAAGAAGGTACAGTACTGCCCGGCCTATTACGACGTCATCTTCGACTATGACCGTCGCCTGGACTTCCCGAAGCCTATGAACCTTCAGCTGGACGACCCTACAGGGGAAATCCATTATACTCTTGACGGCAGCACCCCTACCTTGAAGTCGCCGCGTTATGACGGTACTCCGTTTACCGTGGACAAAGGCTCTGTGATCAAGGCAAGAGGTTTCCGGGGCGGCAAGCCTATCGGTAATGTAGTAACAAAAACCTTCTCGAAATGAAGCGCTTCCTCCTTGTCGCGATAAGCCTGGTCCTTGTCCTCGGCTGCAGCAAAAAGCCGGTGGACAGGCCGATTGGCATCATCCCTCAACCCGCCTTCCTGCAGCAGGAGGAAGGAGTTTTCACCCTGGAGAAAACTACTCCCGTCTATGTGGACGCCGGCGATTCTTCGCTTCTTCGCACCATCGGCTTCCTTAATGAGAAACTGGAAAAGGCCGCGGGATTCAGCCTGAAAGTCATTCAGGATGATCCTCTGAGGCACGGGCAGGAAAAGGGCATATTCCTTCTCGATGCGGAGCTCTCGAAAGAGGCTTATAATCTTGAGATTACTCCCGGAAGGGTACTGATCGAATATGGCGACGGGGCAGGTGCATTCTATGCTGTCCAGACTATCCTGCAGCTGCTTCCGACGGAGATATTCGCCGAAAGCCGTCAGAGGGGAGTCCGCTGGGAACTGCCTTGCTGCGCCATCGAGGATGCTCCCCGTTTCCCGTACCGCGGTATGCACCTTGACTGCTGCCTTCACTTTTTCAGCGTCGATTTCCTGAAAAAGTACATCGACGTTATGGCTCTCCACAAGGTCAACCGTTTCCACTGGCACCTTACCGAGGACCAGGGCTGGAGACTGGAGATAAAGAAATACCCCCTTTTGACCGAAAAGGGCCAGTGGAGAAAAGAGACTGTGATAGGCTCGCTCTCCTCAGGCTTCTATGATGGAAAACCATACGGTGGCTACTACACCCAGGATGAGGTGCGCGAACTTGTAAGATATGCCTCGGAGCGTTATGTGACCATAATCCCGGAAATCGAACTGCCCGGTCACGCTCTAGCGGCCATCGCCTGTTATCCCGAACTGAGCTGCGGCCTCGAGGACCATTACGAGACTGCCACCCGCTGGGGTATTTTCAAACAGGTCTATTGCCCCAAGGAAGAGACATTCAAGTTCCTGGAAGATGTGTTCGACGAGGTCTTCGAGCTCTTCCCCACGGAACTGGTCCATATCGGAGGCGACGAGTGCCCTAAGGCCAGCTGGAAGAAATGTCCTCACTGTCAGTCGCTTATCAAAAAACTCGGGCTTAAGGATGAGTTTGAACTCCAGAGCTGGTTCATCCAGAGGATGGAGAAATACATCAATTCCAAAGGCCATCAGATCATCGGCTGGGACGAGATTCTCCAGGGCGGGCTGGCCCCGAATGCCAAGGTAATGTCCTGGCTTGGCGAGGAGGGCGGAATCAAGGCTGCGCAGCAGCACCACGAAGTGGTTATGGCTCCATATCCGAAGTATTATCTGGACTATTGGCAGGCCGACCCGGAAAGCGAGCCTCTCGCTATGGGCGGTCCCACGACGCTTCGTACTATGTATGAGTATAATCCAGTCCCTGAGGTGCTTACAAGCGAGGAGCGCCGGTATATCATCGGGGTTGAGGGTTGCGTTTGGACCGAGTATATGCCCACTCCGGAGAGGGTTGAATATATGGCCTGGCCGCGTATGTGTGCCATCGCCGAGGCGGGATGGACCAGGGCAGACAAGGACTGGAACCGCTTCACGCGTTCGCTGGAGCTGCACCTTGGCAGGCTCGACAGGCTGGGCGTAGCTTACTGCAAGGCCTTTTTCAACCCCTTCATCGAGCTTCACAAAGACACTGAGTACAGCAAGGTCGCGACCATCAGCGTGGACGCTCCGGGGGCTGAAATCCGTTATACTCTTGACGGGAGCACCCCTACTGCGGAGTCCAGACTCTACGAAGGTCCCTTCGTGATCAATCGCCAGCAGAGGGTTACTGCGGCTGCTTTCCGTGAAGGAAAACGCATCGGAGATATAAAATATAAAATATTTTAACTATTTTTGGAAAAATTATGTCTGTAAGACTGACTGAACAACCGTCCCTTTACGACCACCTGGAGACCAAATCGGTGGCTGAACTCCTCAGGGACATTAACAACGAGGACAAGAAAGTCGCCCCCGCAATCGAGGCTGTGCTGCCTGATATTGAGAGACTTGTAAACGCGATAGAAAAGCAGATACGCGCGGGTGGACGCTTCTTCTGGCTCGGCGCAGGCACCGGCGGCAAGCTCGGCGTGCTGGACGTGCTTGAGGTTCCCAACACCTATGGCGTGGACCCGGAAATCTGGCAGGCGGTGCTCGCCGGCGGCAATGAGAATCTCGTCCTCGACCTCGAAGAGGCGGAGGATGACACCGAAGAAGGCTGGCGCACCCTCAGCGAGAAGCACCACGTCACTCCGAAAGACATCGTGGTGGGCATTTCAGCCAGCGGCTGCACGCCTTATGTGATGGCCGCTATGAAGGCCTGCAAGGAACACGGCATTCCCTGCGGAAGCATCTGCAACAATCCCTGCTCTCCCATCTCCGACTATGTCGATTATCCGATCGAGGTCGTTATGGGCCCGGAATTCATCACCGGCTCCACCCGAATGAAATCCGGCACCTCCCAGAAGCTTCTCTGCGATATGATAAGCACGACTATGATGGTCCGTCTCGGCCGCGTCGAAGGAAACAGGATGGTCTGCGCAAACCTTATCAACAACAAGGTCATAGACCGCCTTACCCGTACAATGGTTGAGCGCCATCCTCAGCTCACTTACGAGTTCTGCGAGGAAGTTATCAAAAAGACCGGCGGTCTTAAGAAGGCTGAAGAATACCTGAAGAAAGAAGGAAAACTTTGATTATACATCATTCACCATTTAATTTTTAACATTTATGAGAAAGCTTTACTACTTAGCCATTGCCATCCTGGCTTGCGCAGTCTCTTTTGTTTCCTGTAAGGAAAAAGAAGAGATTCCCGATCAGGAAGGAGGCAAAGTCGCGGTTGCCAAGATCGTAGCCGCCGCTTCCGATTTCTATGGCACCTGGGAAGATGAGAGAACTATCCCGAACAAGTTCACCATTGACGGTCAGGAGTTCACTCTCGCCCAGTTCATCCAGGCTGAAGCTTCGGCTCTGGTAGCCGTCGCCGGTGGCAAGACCGACGACATCGCGATTGGTTCACCCAAGGAGGCCTCGAACCCGGACAAAGACAGCTATGACAAGAAGGAAATAGCTGTTACCAACGGCGAAAAGGACGGGAAAGGCGTTCCCGAGGATCTCGTGACCATCGCCAGCACCATTCTGTCCAAATCCGCTGAAGCCAAGCAGATCCCGAACCAGACGATTATCTATCGCGGTACGACGGCGCTTGCCTTCTCCACCGACCGTGCTACCGTGACGATCGCCCGCGCCCTTGCCGCGTATGCCGTCGATGGAAAAGTTCCCACGACCGTGGAAACGGAATACCTGTCGGCCAGCACGACCCTGAAGGCTTTTGCCCAGGAATTCGTCAAGTATCTGGACGTATGGGAGGCGAATGTCTGCGACCGCCTGAGCGCTGACGGTTCCGCCTGCGAAGACAACAACAACCCGCTTGAGAGGGTCCACTTCATTCCGATTCCGAACGATTCGCCCAGTGATACCTGGACAAAGCAGGGACTCCAGTATGACACCAAGTATCAGCCGTATCATACGGTCACGATCGAGGGTACGACCTACACCGCTGCCCAGTGCTGGGAAATCGCCATCCGTGGTCTAATGAACCTCTGTACCACCACGGGCGAAGAGTTCCTCAACAACCATTCCCGCAACGGTGAGATTCCTTACGGCAACGGTATGTCGCTCGCTTCCGCCCCGATCAGCAAGCCTTCCGCCGCCTGTATCTGGGGTATGTATCCTTGGTATGAGTATGTCAACCAGGGCAATCTCCTGAAGTACAACAGCCAGGAAATCACCGAGATCGGTCTCGAGCCGATCATGAAGTGCACCTCCTGGCACGTGGTCCGCAGCTTCATCACCAACGCCAACAACAGCCCGCTCGGAAAGATCGGCAACTTCCAGGAATTCGGTACCGGCAGCGGTACGCTCAACCTGGAAGGTTATGAAGGTCTCATCAGCCCGATGCGTGAGTTCCTCGTCCTGGCCCGCTTCTACAAGTACATGCTTGACAACAACATCAACAGCAATGTCTATGATGCGCTCAAGAATGTCAAAGTGGACTTCGACCTGTACAAGCAGTCTCTCCCGATCACCCTCAAGGCCGACAAGCTTACCTTCGAGGCTACTCCCGATGGCGCGAAGGCCCTTGAGTTTACGGCTACCGACAGCTGGACGGCCTCTACCGAGAACGACTGGATCCACCTTGACAAGGCCTCCGGTGCCGCCGGTGAAGTTACCATCAACGTGACGGTGGACAACTACACGGTCGAAGAAGCCCGTACCGGAGAGATCGTGGTCGCCACCAGCGATTATTCCAAGACGGTTTCCGTTACGCAGAATGCGTATGTCAAACCTGTTACGGGTACGCTCGAAGACTTTGCCAAGGCATTTGTCACCCTGCTGCCCGTCTGGGAAGCGACAGTCGGAGAGGTGGATGCGGACAGTAAGCACAATGGCGCTACCGCCTGGACCAACGTCCACTTCCTGCCGATCAGCAGTCCCAGCCCGGGATATACCAGGGAAGGCAACCAGTATGATGCCAAGTGGCAGCCTTACTGGAGTGCAAAGGTGGGTGAGAATGAGTTTACCTCCAACCAGTGCTGGGAGATTGCCATCCGCGGTCTCATGAACCTCTGCACCACCGAAGGCGAGGCGCATCTGCCGAACATGGTATCCCGCAACAACAACATGTACACGCTGGGTAATGGCGTCAGCCTCGATTCCCCGATGCCGAGCTATTCTTCCAGCAACAAGTGGGGTGCCAATCCTTGGTATGAGGCTGATGGCGTTGTTACCTATAACGGCGCAGCCATTGAAGAGGTTGGCGTTGAGTTCATCCTTAAGTGCTGCTCCTGGCACGTGGTCCGCGGCCTCATCAAGAATTCCGGCAACTCCAGCCCGCTGGGCGCAATCGGCAACTACCAGGAATTCGGTACCAACACAGGCAGCACGCTCGTGCTGGATGGCTATATTGGCCAGATTTCTGCCATGCGTGAGCTCATCATCCTGGCCCGCATCTACAAGTACATCCTCGACAACAACATCAAGACCAACGTCTATGATGCCATCAAGGACGTCAAGTTCGACTTCGACATGTATCACCAGGTGCCTTCCATCAAGCAGTTTGCCCAGTCCTTCGTGACCTGCCTCGATGTTTGGCAGAGCACCGTCGGTACGGTCGATGCGGACGGCACGCACAACGGCAATACCGCCTGGAAGAATGTCCACCTGCTCCCGATCATCAACCCGAACAATATTTATGGTTCGGACGGCAACCAGTACGATCAGAAGTATGCCCCGTTCTGGAGCGCCAAGGTCGGCAAGTTCGACTACTCTTCCAACCAGTGCTGGGAAATGGCGATCCGCGGCCTGATGGACCTCTGCACCGCGGAAGGCGATGAGTTCCTTGCCGATATGACCGACCGCAACAAAGCTTATACGCTTACCAACGGCGTCAAGATGAGCGCGGCGATCCCGATGTATTCCTCGAACAATGTCTGGGGTAATACTCCCTGGTATGAGTACGACAAGACTGTCAAGTACAATAACGCCGACATCACAGAGGTCGGTATTGACTTCCTCCTTAAGTGCGGCTCCTGGCATATTGTCCGTGGCCTGATCAAGAATTCCGGCAATTCCCCTCTCGGAAAAATCGGCAATTACCAGGAATTCGGCACGACCAGCTCAACCCTTATTATGGACGGCTATGTGGGTTATATCGCTCCGATGCGTGAACTCTTGATTGCCGCCCGTATCTACAAGTACATTCTTGACAACAACATCGAAGAAAATGTCTATGATGCCATCAAGAATGCCAAGGTAGATTTCGCACTCTACTAGCAGTTTATTTCCGGAGGGCGGTGATACGCCCTCCGGGATCCAATTCACAAGCGTAATGAGAAAAATCCTTTCAGCCCTTTTCCTGGGCGTCCTTCTCGTCTCCTGCGGCGAAACCACCAATCCTCAGCTGCCGCCCCCCGATCCCGTGACTTCCAATTGGAAAGACACCGATTCCGGCTGGCTGCTGCTTTCCCTGTCCAATGCCTATTCCCAGTGGGAGGAAACCAACAAACTCCCGAACGTCGTCAACTGGTGCGGCGTGGATATCTATGTAGGGGAGTATGTCCAGGCGGGAATCACGCTGGCACTGAAGATCATCGACCATCCTGCGGACTGGATGACAGGAAGCCTGGAGTATCCCCATGCGACCTTCGGTCTCAACAGCACCCAGCCCTTCATTCCGCAGGAAGTGCCTTTCTCGGCCTTCGTACAGTTGCTGCGCAATCAGTACAAGAGCATGTCGGAAAAGGGTGAGGTCATCCTGAACATGCAGATTCCCGGCTACGAGCCCACCCTGTCCACGAAGGGACTCGCCGTGATGCTTTGCCACGCGTTCGCCATCTTTGAAGAGAAAGGCGTTTTCCCCGAGACCATCAACACCTGGGAATCCTCCTATACCCACGCCACCAGCAATTGCAACCCGGCCGCCCCCGAAGTGGTGGCTGCGCGCAATGCGGCATGGGCAAGAGCCGGCGTGACGGCAGCCTCGACCGACCGGGAGAAGGCCGTCGCCATCTTCAACTATGCCCGGGACGAATGGACCTGGGAGGATTATATGAACACGCGCAAAGGAGCCGTCGGTACGATCAACGCAAAGGGCGGCAACTGCTGCGACCTTTCCCACGCCGTGCTGGCGATGGCGCGCCTGAGCGGCATTCCCGGCCGGTATTTCCATGCCCAGTGCCACTATTCCAGCGGCTATATCGGCCACGTGGTGTCCCAGCTTTTCGTGGACGGACAGTGGAACATGGCGGACGCCTCCAACGACGGCAACAGTTTCGGAACAGTGAAATTTACGGATTATACAAGCCTGCATTATTATGAGGAGCTGGATTTCTAAGCGTTTGGGCTTTGCCGTCTCGTTCGCGGTCCTGCTGCTTGCAGGGGGCTGCGGGCAAAAAGAAGAAGGCCCGGCAGATGCTTTCGACAACATGGACGGCCTTCTCATCAACGAGGTTTCGCCCTCTCCTGCCATCGGGAAGGAAGGCTGGATCGAGCTCTACAACCCGGGTACCAAGGCCATCCGCCTCAAAGGTCTCCGTCTCCTGCTGACCACGCCCGAAATCATCGAGGAGCGGGTCGCCACCCTTGCGGAAGGGGAGATTGCTGCCGGCGGATACTATGTCATCAGCACCGACAGGGTCGAATTCTCCATTCCCATGCTCCGCGCCACGTTCGAGGAGATCGGTATCTGCGACGGGGAAGGGTTTTCGCTCGACTGCTTCTCGACCCGCTACGACCTCAATACGACTTCCAGGCCGGTGGACGGCGGCAGCTATGCCCGGATTCCCGATGTGACCGGAGGATGGACCATCACCTCGACGGCGACGCCCGGCGAGCCCAATTTCAAGATTGTCCCTCACACGCTCTCCAGCCTGGTCATCAACGAGGTGTGCCCGTCTGGAAAATGGATCGAGCTGTACAACGCCGCCGCCTTCGAACAGAACCTCGAGTACCTTACCATCGAGGCCACCGGAGGCAAACTCCTCTGTACGGCTCAGGCCGCCCTCTTGGTCGGTGTCGGCGAACATGTCGCCCTCGACTGTACGGGTGAGACGGGCGATTTCAGCGACTTTACGCTGTACGACAACTCCGGCAAACGGGTTACGACCTTCACCGCCTCCGGCCTTCCTTCCCTGCCGGAAGGAGGCTCCTGGTGCCGCCTGCCCGACGGTACCGGCTCTTTCCGCACTACCGCCAACCCGACCAGGGGAACGGTCAATATCGTGGAAAGCAACAGCGTCGAGGGCATGGTCATCAACGAAGTGTCCCTCGCCGGCTGGGTGGAGGTATGCAACAGCACTCTGGAGCAGATCAACGCCAGCGGACTGGTCCTCAAGTCGGGGTCCACGACCGTCGGGACGAAGGGCGCGGCCGTCATCCCCGCGGGCGGGAAGCTGGTCTTCGACGTCAATGTCACGGGGAACGAGACCTTCTCGCTCTGCGCCGCCGACGGTACGGTCGTGAGCACCTTCTCCAAGTCGGACGTCCGCAAGGATTCCCGGGTGGCAAGCGCGACTACGAGCTGGAGCCGCCTGCCGGATGGCAGCGGAAAATGGTATACCATCCCGACGCCCACCAAGGGCGAGGCCAACTACGGCATCGAGGAAGGCAACACCATCGCCATCTGGGTGCGACGATCAGATGCAATGTCCTGCGACATCGAAGAACTCTGCAAACTCGGCATAGGCAATATCGTGGTCCACGAATGGGCTCTGAAGGACAACGGCACGACCAAGGTCAACAATATGTGCGCCGAGGCTCACCGCCTGGGGATGAGGGTTCATTTCTGGCTGCAGTGTTTCTGGTGGAACGATGAGACCAAGTGGCGTTTGCCGGTCATAGACCGAAACGGCTCTACGCCAGCCCGTTACAACCAGGAACTCTTCGACGAGGTCATCGGAAGGGCCAAAGATTATATGAGCCTAGATATCGACGGAATCCACTTCGACTACATCCGCTTCGGCGGAACGGCCAACAAGCACAACTGGCCCGAAGATGGCATCACCGGGATCGGGGCTATCACGGAATTCTGCCGCCAGGCCAACGTGGCCCTGAAGGTTAAGAATCCGAAGATAGTACTTTCAGCGGCCCTGATGGGAGAAAAGGCGGCCCAGGCCTACTATGGTCAGGATCCGGAGCAGATGACGCAGTACATAGACGTCATTATGCCGATGGCCTATATCTCTTCCTATAACTATTCTTCCACAACAAATGTCTCCGTGGCCAACTGGTTCGCGGATCGTTGCCAGGACGGGAAGCAATGCTGGCACGGATTCTCGACGTATAATTCCAACACCCAGGGCCTGAGCAAGGCAGAACTGCTTCGGGATATCTCGAATATCAAGTCTTCCCGCGTCGAGGGCATAGCCCTCTTCCGTTACGGTCTCGGTGACATTCCCAACCTTACAGGCATGTTTGCGCAGTGATGAGAAGGGTACTTATATCGATCCTGGTCCTGGCAGCATTCGTTTCATGCCGGCAACCCTCTCCGAGCCCCAACGGCATCTGGCTCTGGTCCAAGTTCATGAACGAGGTGGATCTCGACACCCTTGCGGCGAAGGATATAGACAATATTATCCTGCACGAAGTGTCATTCGAGAGGCACGGAGTGGATTCCACGCTCGCCTTCATCAAGGCTGCGCAGGAGAGGGGTATGCGCGTCCATATATGGTTCCAGTGCTTCTACAAGGAAGGAAAATGGATAAGCCCGGTGGATGACACGCTCTGCCGCTACAAGCAGGAGTATTTCGACGAAGTTATCGAGAGGGCTGTAAATTATGTCGGTTACGGAGTGGACGGAATCCATCTGGACTATATCCGCTTCGGCGGCACAGCCCACAAGCACAATCCTTCGGAGGAAGTTACCGCAACCGGCTGCGTTACCGAATTCTGCCGCCAGATAAGCGCTGCCGTCAAGGCCGCCAATCCGGACATCATACTTTCGGCGGCGCTGATGCCCGAGCCTGACAGCGAGTATTATTATGGTCAGGACCCCGCCCAGATGGGCCAGTACATCGATATTCTTATGCCTATGATCTATTTCCACTGCGACTCATACCGCAAGGGAGGAAGGGAATGGGCGAAAATGGTCGCGGACCATTTTGCGACAAAAGGTGCACCCGCGAAGGTCTGGGCAGGACTGACGACTTATTACGACACGGACTCCACCAAGGTGATTCCTATGGACGCGGAGCAGATTCTCGGGGACTGCCGGATGTTTGCCGACTCCACCCTTGCCGAAGGCGTGGTCCTTTTCCGCTATGGACTCGGAGAGCTCCCCTCGCTTGAAAATTTATGGTAAAATATTGAAATCATGATACTCATCGCAGACAGCGGCGCGACGAAAACCCAGTGGGGCTGCGTGTCCCGTGACGGGAAAACCCGCATTGATTTTTTCAGCCAGGGCTACAACCCCAATTACATCAGCGGTCCCGACATTGTCGCCGACATAAGGGCGAACCTCCCGGAAGCGCTTGACCCTGAGAGCGTAAGCGAAATCTATTTCTACGGGGCCGGGGTTACGGAACTGCAGTATCCCTTTATGGAAAAATGCCTCAGGGAGGTATTTACTAAGGCGGGCCGGGTGTTCATTGCTATGGACACCCTGGCTTCCTGCCGGGCCCTGCTTCAGGCAGAGCCGGGTTTTGCGGCCATACTTGGCACCGGGGCGAATTCCTGCCTCTACGACGGTTGCAACGAAGGGCTCAACGTGGATTCCTGCGGCTTCATCCTCGGCGATGAGGGCAGCGGCGGCAACCTCGGAAAGCGCTTGATTACGGATTATATCCGCCGCAATATGCCCACGAAGGTCTATGAACTTGTCGGCCGCGAACTCGGCAGGAACAATGACGAACTGCTCGACGTGATCTACACCAAGCCCTTTCCGAACCGCTTCTGCGCCCAGTATGCAAAGTTCATCAACGAGCACTTGGATTTCGACCCATATTTTCCGAATCTCGTAACCGACGCCTTCCGTCAGTTCTTCCTGCTGATTGTTACGCATTATCCTGACTATCAGAAATATACCTTCAACGCGGTCGGAAGCGTAGCTTACTATTTCAGGCCGCTGCTGGAAAAGGTGGTTGAGGAATTCGGAATGAAGATGGGCACCATACTCAAGGCTCCGATGGACGGTCTTATCCGCTATCATCTTAATAATTAGTCTTATGGGCAAGAACAAATATCTGGTCCCGCTCGCATTCATAGGGATGATGTTTTTCACCGTTGGTTTCGCCACCGGCATCAACGGTTATTTCGTTCCCTTCCTGGAGAACAACCTGAACCTGACTTCAGCCCAGAGTTACCTTGTGATAGCCGCGACCTTCCTGGCCTTCCTTGTCTTCAGTTTCCCGGCCTCGACCATCATTCAGAAGATTGGATACAAACGGACTATGTCCATATCCTTCTTTCTCTTCGCCATAGCCTTCGCGCTCTTTATCCCGGCCGCCAGGCTGGAGAGTTTCAGCCTCTACCTGATCGCCTGCTTCCTTAGCGGAACGGCCAATACAGTGCTTCAGGCGGCCATAAATCCTTATGTGACCATACTCGGGCCCATTGACAGCGCGGCCCGGAGAATCAGCATAATGGGGATATGCAATTCCTGCGCGCTGGCTCTGCCTTCCGTATTCATCGCCGCGGTGACGAGAAAGCCTATCGAGGCGGTCGGCCTGACCGACCTGGACGCTCCGCTGTACATCATTATAGCGGTCGTGGCTATTCTCGGCATTGTCACCTTCTTCGCTCCTCTGGAGGAGATCAAGGCCGAAGGTGAGGAGAACGAGGAAGACTGCCCCTACGCCGCAGGCAAGAAGAGCTTATGGCAATTCCCCCATCTGGTACTCGGAGCCCTGGCGCTCTTCGTCTATGTGGGCGTGGAGAACCTGGCCCTGCTGACCGTGCTGGACTATGCCCAGGACCTCGGACTCCAGAATCCGGAAAAGTACACGGTATGGCCCGGTATCGGTATGGCGGCCGGATACATTGTCGGAATTATCTGTATCCCGAAGTACGTTTCGCAGGTCAAGGCGCTCAGGATCTGCACCTGGCTCGCTGTGGTGGACTCGGTACTCATCGTGTTGACCCCGCCTCAGGTGTCCGTCTGGTGCGTGGCTCTTTTGAGTTTTGCCTGCTCGCTGATGTATCCGGCAATATGGCCGCTGGCCATAGTGGATCTCGGAAAATTCACCAAGAAGGGCTCGTCGCTTCTGGTCGCGTCGATCGGCGGCGGCGCTCTGATCCCGCTGCTTTTCGGAGCTATGAAGGACTGGGCCGGAAGCCAGAATGCCTACTGGATCTGCCTGCCTTTCTACCTGCTGATAATGTACTATGCCTATTTCGGCTATAAGATTAGGAAAAAATGAAGCGAATCTGCCTGATATTGAGCCTGTTCTTTCTGCTGGGCGGAGCTGAGCTGATGGCCTGTACCACGGCGATTGTCTCGGCCGAAGCCTCCGCGAACGGACGTCCTATGATATGGAAACAGCGCGATGCCGGAAATATCCATAACTGCCTTCGCCACGTGAAAGGCCAGGTCTATGATTTCACGGCAGTGTTCCCGGTTCGGAACAAGTCCGGGAAGTCGGCCTATGGCGGGATCAACAGTGCCGGCTTCGCCATTGCAAACAACCTTTCCTATAATCTGCCGGAGGACGATCCCGAAGAGGATGCTCGCAACGGGCTTTTTATGTACCTTGCCCTTGGGCAGTGCGAGAGCCTCGCCGATTTTGAGAAAATGCTGGAAAACCGGCCGGATTCCATAAAGGTCAGTGCCAATTTCGCCGTCATCGACGCCTTTGGCGGAGCCGCGTATTTCGAGGCGGGGGAGAAGGGATGGAAGCGTTTCGACGTTCCGAAAGGCGGTATTCTGTACCGGACGAATTTTTCCCTTTCCGGGAAGGAGAATGAGGGTGGCGGCTATGCTCGCTACGAGGCTATCTCCAAATTGATGAAAAAAGCCCCCAGGGGAGGCTACAAGGCGGAGTTTTTCCTTGATGTGTCGCGTTATTTCTATGACGGAATCAATGGGAAGGATGCCCTGAAGGGCCGCAGGGGCTATCTCTATGACAGGGATTTCATACCCCGCACCTCTTCCGCTTCATCCCTTGTGATAGAAGGTGTAAGTTCTTCCGACAGAGCGGATTCCGGGATGATGTGGTTCGTCGCCGGCTATCCTCCCTGCTGCTATGCTGTGGCGGCTTGGGTGGCCTCAGGGGAAAAACTTCCTGCCTGCATCAGCGGAGACGCTCCGGCTAACACCCTTGCCGTAGAACTTATGCATAGGGTCCATCCTTTCAAGTGGGAGGGGAGCGAGAACTTCCTTGAAATCAGGGCTTTGAAGGCTATCACGCCAAAGGTCCGCAAGGCTGAGAAGACAGAACTTCAGCAGGCGCGGAAGTATGACGCCGTCTTCCGCAGCGAGGGCTTTGACCCAGCCGTCCTTCTCCGCTACAACGCCGAGGCCGACGGACGTTTCAACTCCTTTAAATCCAGCGTGTCAGAATGAGTTTTTCTCCTTGGACACTATTGATCGACGCTGGCATCATTTCAATCTTGCTGCTGGTCGGGAAACTCTTGCGCTCCAAGGTGAAAATTGTCCAGCGCTTTTTCATCCCCCCGAGCCTGCTCGCCGGATTCTTCGCCCTTATTCTCGGTCCGGAGGTACTTGGCTGGCTTCCGCTTTCCTCCAATATGGGAACTTATGCCGGAATACTTATTGCTTTGGTATTCAGTTGTATACCCTTCACTTCCGGCAGGGATGGAAGGAGCCGTGGAGAGTCCCGCGTGGGTCGTATGTGGGCCTATTCCCAGGCCGGAATGTTACTCCAATGGGCGCTTGGCGGAGGCCTCGGAATTTGGCTTCTATGTCGTTTCTGGCCTCTTGACGAATCCTTCGGCCTCTCAATGCCGGCCGGCTTTTGCGGAGGCCACGGCACTGCGGCGGCGATAGGCGAGTCTTTTGCGAATTATGGCGTCGAGCAGATGCAGTCCCTGGCGATGACTGCGGCGACCGTCGGCATTATAGCCTCGGTCGTGATGGGTATGTGGCTCATTTCCTGGGGGGCGGCAAAGGGTAAGACCTCCTTCCTCTGCGCTTTTGATTCCCTTGCGCCTGAACTGAAGACAGGCATTCTTCCGAAGGATAAGCGCCAGAGTATGGGAATGGCTTCATTCTCAGCCATTTCGCTCGACTCGATGAGCTTTAATTTCGCGATAATTGCGATGACGGCCCTCGGAGGATACGGCCTAGCCAAAGGCATAGCCCATTTCTTCCCGGCCCTGATGCTTCCGGTGTTCAGCTGTGCCTTCATCGTGGGATTGCTGCTGAAATGGATATTCGGAAAATTCACCATCGACGAGCATCTTTCCAAGCCCATAATCGGGCATTTCAGCGGTGCCTTCACCGACTATCTCGTCGCTTTCGGCGTAGCCTCCATCAAACTTGAAATCGTGGGCCGCTTCATCGTGCCCCTGTCCATCCTTCTGACCGTCGGTCTGCTGCTGACCCTTCTCTATGTGTTCTGGGTAGGGAGCCGCATCCACCGGAGCTATCCTTTTGAGAAGTCCATCTTTACCTGGGGCTGGTTCACCGGGACTATGGCTATGGGCATAGCCCTGCTCCGCATCACCGATCCTGACGGAAAGAGCGGCTGTCTGGACGATTATGCCTATGCCTACCTTTATATTGCGCCCGTGGAGATTGCTCTGGTGAGCCTTTCGCCCTTGGTCTTCCACTATGGCTACGGCTGGCTTTTCGTCGCAATCTGCGCGGCGCTCGGGCTTGGTATCCTTGCCTTTGCGGCCATACGCGGATGGCTGAAAAAGAATTGATTATGAAAAAAGTCCTCATACTGCTCTGCCTCGCTGCCTTTGTTCTTGCTCCGGCCCGTCCGAAGAAAAAGACGGACGAGGGTCTGCGCCATCTGGAAACGAGTTTCCATCTTTACGACTCGCTCCAGAAAAACATCTTTCGTCTTGCCGAGACCGGTTACAAGGAATACAAGAGCGTGGAGCAATGGACGTCTTTTCTTGAATCTCAGGGATTCAGCGTAGAGCGCGGGGTGGCGGGAATCCCGACGGCCTTCGTCGCGACCTATGGCAGCGGAGCCCCGGTAATCGGAATGATGGCCGAATACGATGCAATTAAGGGGATGTCGCAGGATACGGTCCCATATCCTAAAGTCCTTGTCGAGGGCGCTCCCGGGCACGCCTGTGGACATAATCTGCTCGGGACGGGTTCGGTGGCCGGAGCCGTGGCGGTTTCAAAATGGCTCGCTGCGGGGCATAAAGGCAGCGTAAAACTTTTCGGCTGCCCTGCCGAGGAGGGTGGCGGCGGAAAGGCTTATATGATGCGCGAGGGCGTTTTCGAGGGCCTTGACGCTATGCTGGACTGGCACCCCGACACTCGTAATACTGTCAACAAGACCTCCGGCCTGGCAAATGTCCAGGTCCGTTTCACCTTCCACGGAAAGTCCTCCCACGCCTCCGGCGCTCCAGATGCCGGACGCTCCGCCCTGGATGCGGTTGAGGCTTTCGACAATATGATGAACCTGATGCGGGAGCACGTCCCGCAGACATCCCGTATCCATTATGTGATTACCGATGGCGGCAAAGCGCCGAATGTCGTCCCTGACAGGGCGAGCGTGAGGTATTTCTTCCGCAGTCCGTCCAGGACGGTGGTGAAAGATTTGCTTGGAAGGGCGCTGAAGGCCGCTGAAGGGGCGGCGATGGGCACGGGAACAACTATGGAATATGAAATCCTTTCCGGCAATTACGAAAGGCTTCCCAACGAAGCTATGGCCTCGGTCGTTTGGGAGGCGCTCGGAAAGGTCGGCGGAATCCATCTGGACGAGCGTGAAATGGCTTTTGCACGCGAAATGACGTCGGTCTCCGGAGTGGACGCTTCGCTTATAGACAAACTGTCCATAGTGGTCCCTCCGGCTGAAGAGGGCTACGAGGCCTATGTTTCCAGCGATGTCGGAAATGTTACCTGGGCAGTGCCGACGGGCAGTTTCCGCTATGCCTGTTTTGTCCCGGGCGGTGTCGGCCACAGCTGGCAGCAGGTCTCCAGCGGCGGCACTACCATAGGCACGAAAGGCGCGATAGGTGCGGCGAAAGTCCTCTATCTTTCAGCCGTCGAACTGCTTGGAAAACCGGCGGTGCTTGAAAAGGTCCGTGCCGAATTCCTGCAGCGCCGCGGACCGGACTTTGTTTTCGAGCCAATGATGGGCTCCCGCCGTCCGCCTTTCCTTCCGGCGGCTTCGCTCTCGCGGGAAATGCCCTCAGACATAGCTGTTTCCGGACTTTCTCTCCTTCCGGAGGGTTTGTCTTCGCTGGTCCCGCTTTCCCGGCCTCACGCCGATACTTGCGGGCTTGATGTCTTCCTTCCTTCCTCCTCCGTCGCGGACCAGGGAGAATCCGGCCGCTGCTGGTATTTCGCTACGGCCAATGTCCTTCGCGGCGAGCGGAGTTTCTCTGTGGTCTATCCCTATTTCTGGGATATGATGGAGAAGGCCAACCTTTTCCTCGTAAGGGCCTGGGAGCACCGGGGGGAAGCTTTGGACAGCCGTTACAACACGGCGCTTTTCCAGAGGCCGACCTGGGACGGCGGGCATATGGAGGGCGCTCTCTATCTGATCAGGAAATATGGTCTGGTACCTGCGGAAGTTATGCCCGAGACGGCCTCTTCACAGGACAGCGGGGCCTTGAGGACCGAGATTCGCAAACTGCTTCGTGCCTATGGACTTAAAATGCGGCAAAGCACTGAGCCTGAGGCGCTTCGGCGAGAGGCTCTGACGGATGTTTACCGTATTCTTGCCCAGACTCTGGGCACTCCGCCTTCCGAGTTTGAGGCCGAAGGGCGGCACTTCACCCCGGCGGCTTACCGGGATGCGGTCTTGCCGGAAGGGCTGCTTGACGAGTTCGTAATGTTGATGAACGATCCGCGTCTGCCCTATGGCAAGATGTACAGGGTAGAGGGTTCGCGCTATGCCGCTGACGCTCCTGAATGGACCTTCCTCAATCTTTCGGTCGAGGATCTGGAGGCTCTTGGAGTGGCCTCGCTCAAGGGCGGTGAGCGTTTCTATTTCACCTGTGACACACTGCAGGACGCGCTTGCCGCGGAGGGCGTTTACGACTCTTCGCTTTTCCCTCTCGGGGAACTTCTTGGGGTCTCTGACGGGATGAGCAAGGCCGAGCGTTTCTCGAGCCGGGACCTCTCTTCGGTCCACGCTATGGCTATGGCCGGGGTCAAACTCTCCGGCGGGAAGGTCTCCAAATGGGTGGCGGAAAACAGTTTCGGTCTTTCGCGCGGTCAGGATGGCTATATAGAAATGAGCGCCGGATGGTGGGAGAATTATCTTTTCCGAATGGCTGTGCGCAGGTCTTATCTGTCTTCGGCCAAGCTCCGTCTCCTGGACCAGACTCCGGAAGTCCTTCCCTGGTGGAACCTGTATTGAGCCGATATGAAACGATGTCTGTTGCTCGTCTTTCTCTTTTTTCCGCTTCTCTTGCAAGCCGGCAGGCCGGGAGTGACGGTGGACGGCTCGCTCTTGTTCTCATCGGCCTATCTCTGGAGGGGAGAAAAGGTCTGCGGGCTGCATTTCAATCCTGATGTTGCGCTTCATCTTGGCAATCTGACCCTGGAGAATTATTCCTTCCTGGCTTGCGACGGCTCCTACAAGGAGATAGACTTCGACCTTTCATACAGACTCGGGGATTTCACTTTCCACCTGGCCGATTACTATTTCCATTATTCCAATCCGGACAAGTCGGAGAACTATTTCGACTGGAAGAGGGGCTCGGAGCATTGCGATGAGATTGCCCTTTGTTATGACAGTTCCGCTATTCCGCTGAATGTCAAGTGGTTCACTTTCTTCTGGGGGCAGTGGATTCCAGACGAGGAAGGAAGTCCCGGGCGGCTGTCGTTTTCGTCCTATTTGGAGGTGGAAACCTATTTGGAACTGCAGAATCTTGGCCGTCTTTCACTCAATCTCGGTGCCAGCGTCCTGAAGGGGCCCTACACCGGTTTTTCGAAGGATTTTATGCCCATCCACATCGCGCTCGGCTACTCCCGCAGTTTCGACGTGGGCAGTTTTTCGGTTCCCCTTCGGAGCACCGTCGTCTTCAATCCCTATCTTCGGACCTGTATGGCGGAAGCCGCTCTCGGTCTCCGCTTCTGAATTGAGGGTAATCGTCGTTTGAATGGATAAGAAATTTCATTCTTGCCGGAAAAAGCTTTAATTTTGTGTCTATGGAAATACTTGAATTCAAACCGATATTGAAAACCCTCGTCTGGGGCGGAGAAAAGATCGTTCCCTTCAAGGGTATCAAAACCAAGCAGGAACACGTCGGCGAGAGCTGGGAAGTGTCCGATGTTCCAGGGGACGAATCCATTGTCGAGGGCGGCCCATATGATGGACGGAGCCTTACGGAGCTCGTCAAGGAGTTCAAAGGCCGGCTTGTCGGGGAAAAGGTCTATGCCGCTTCGGCCGATGTCTTCCCGCTGCTGTTTAAATTCATCGACGCAGAGGGAGACCTGTCCATTCAGGTCCATCCGGACGACGCCCTGGCCGCCCGTCTCCACGGTCCCGGATTCAACGGGAAGACGGAGATGTGGTATGTCGTGGACGCCGCTCCGGGGGCCCATCTTTTTTCCGGACTTTCGAAGGAAATCACTCCAGAGCAGTACGAGAAGATGGTTGAGGACGGGAGCATCACCGATGCCCTGGCACGCTACGATGTCCATCCGGGGGATGTGTTTTTCCTGCCTGCCGGCCGTATCCACGCCATCTGCAGCGGCTGTTTTATCGCCGAAATCCAGCAGACTTCGGACCTGACCTACCGCATCTACGACTACAAGCGACTTGGTCTGGACGGCAAGCCGCGCCAGCTCCACACCGAGCAGGCCAAGCTCGCAATCGACTACAGGGTACTTCCCGACTACCGGACCCGCTGGCAGCCGCGTCTCAACGAGAGGGTGGAGCTGGTGAAGTGCAAGTACTTCACTACCAGTATTTTCGATTTGACCCAGGCAGTGGAGGAGGACCTCTCCGGAGTGGACTCTTTTGTCGTCGTTATGTGTATCGAAGGCAGCGGCACTCTGAGTTCAGACGGCTCTTCGCTTCGGCTCGGTCGCGGCACGACCGTGCTCGTGCCCGCGGAAAACAAAAAACTCCGCTTCGCCCCTGACGGCAAAGCGAAGTTCATCTGCTCCTGGATCGGCTGATAGCTCCGGCCTCTCTTTCCTCTCTTCCGCCTTTTCCATCGCGCCTTCGGTTCCATCTCTTCCATCGCGCTTTCGGTGTTCCCGGCGGTTTAACCTTCGCGCCATCGGTGTTCCCGGCGATTCGGCCTTCGCGCCATCGGGCCTCTGGCCTTGCCGACCGGAAAATGGTCGGCTTCGCCCAGTGCCCTCGGCTCCACCATCCTGCCCTCCCGGACTTCCCTCACACCTTGGGGCCGCTTTTTGCCGTGCCGCTCGGCCGCTGTCTGCCCCCCCGCCTTTGGGTTTCCTGGCGGTTTGGCCTTCGCGCCTTCGGGCCTCTGGCCTTGCCGACCGGAAAAAGGTCGTCTTCGCCCAGGAGCCCTCGGCTCCACCATCCTGCCCGCCGCGTGTATTTCGGCGTTGCAGGCTAATTGGGTGCTGCAGGTGTGCCAAAGACTGTTACACCTGCGACGCATTTCGGCGTTGCAGGCCCTCTGGTGCCGCAGGTGTGCGTGGTTTTGTTACATCTGCAGCGGTTCTTCCCTTAAGCGCCCCTCGGTTCCATCATCCTACACGCGCTTCTTCTTGAATGCCAGTGTCGCGCTTTTCATCTCCGTTTCCCTCAGGATATTCCCGTTCCACTTTTTGCCGTCATATAATGGGTTGAACATCAGCCTTTTAAGCTGCAGTCTTTGTCCTTTTGGGGACAAAGACCTATTCGTAATTGGTTTGTATTCAGGGACTTATCCTCCGATGTGAGTCCTAATCGTCAGAACGCGGTGCTTTTTTTGTTGCCTGTTGTTGCCTGGCAGCAAGCAGAGGGGCCGGACGCGAGCCTTTTCGGCGAGCTCGCGGAGGTCCCCTCTGGCGCGGCTCCTGACGATGACGGGGCCCCCGGAAATCTGCCGATTTCTGGGGTGTTGTTGAGCCGCGCCAGTGCGCTCCCCGGTCGGTTACGGGGCCCCCGAGAATCTGTGATTCTTGGGGTGAATTCGGGGCCCCCGAGAATCTGTGATTCTTGGGGTGAATCCGGTGGCCTCTGGGAAAGGGCCTCCTCCCCGGCCGGGGGTTGCCCCCGGAGGACCGAGCAGGGGGTGAGGTGTAACTATCTGATAATCAGGGGTTGTAAATTACAGGTTAGCTGGTCCCCCGAAATACAAGGGGACCGAGCAGGGGGCATAATATAAGTGTTTGAAATTCAGCGCGTTGCGAGGCGCTACCTGCGCGGTCCCCTAGGCGCCGAGCAGCACAGCGCTGCGCGTATTATTTTTGTGCGAGTCTTCGGTAGTGCTTCAGGGCCAGGCGGGCGTAACAGTAGCGGCGGGTGTGGCGGGTAGGGACCAGGGCATAGTGGAAATGCTTTTCGCGGGAGGCTTTGCGGAGGGCCTCCAGATCGCCGCAGCCGGGGGCGGTCCAGACGCAGCCGCGGTTGTAGGCCGTCGCCGCAAGACGGACCTGCTCTTCGGGCGGCAAGGCTTCTAGCCCCTCCTGCAAGCGCTGCCCGTCACGGTCAAAAGAGCCGTAGCTGTGGTACAGCATCCTCAGAAACACCCCGAGATATACCGCCTGCCACTCCTCCTTTTTCATCCGTGTAATCCGTATGCGCCGCGCCGTGGCGTTGTCCGCCGTGTCGAACCAGAGCCCATACTGCCTCGCAAGTCCGCTCCGCATCCATGCCTTCTCCAGTTCTTCCACAAATGATGGCTTCATCTGGAAGCGCCCGATGGAATAGTCCGGTCCGCCTCCCGTAGTGATGTAGGTCCCATAGTTCGCCGCGCTCTCGACAAAATCCCGTAGCCGGTCATAACGCTCCGTTTCCGGCCACACCACAGCCTCCGCAATCAGTGGGTCCACATCAAAAGAGCGCCAGCACTCATGCCGCGATGCCTGGTCCGTGCCAGGCAACACAAACTCGTGCGAGGGCATGGTGGAGCCGAGGGCACATATCCCCGGAGGCCTTTTTTCGGCCGACGGGCGGTATGTGCCCGCTGGCGCGGCGGCAATGCCGACATCCGGCAGTACCAAGTTGCGCGAGGGCATGGTGGAGCCGAGGGGCTCAGTGCTTCCGGCGGCCAATTTTCGGCCGCGGAAGTACGGTCCCGAGGCGCGAAGGGCAGAGGCAGGCTTCGATGGCGCGAAGGCGCCCGTCCCCGGCATGACAAAAGCAGCGCCCCCGGAGGAGGAGGGCGCCGCCGCCAGAGTCAAAGCCAGTGCTAGAGCTTGTAGGTGCACTTGACAATCAAGAGGTTGAAATTGCCGTCGCCGGTGTCCTCCGTCGCCATATGGACCCAGTTCAACTCATTGCCGTTCCGCTGGAAGGCATCCGGTAAGACCTGGTCGCCCTCCGGCATCTGCAGGAAGCCACCCTCAGCATTGTAATAGACCGTACGCTTTCCGTCGGAGGAAGTCCAGCTCTGGGCCGGAACAGGAGCGGTCTTTTTCTGGTCGTTGAGAGCCTTGATCTTCTCGTCGCTGAGCTTGTCCCAGCCGGCTCCGTTCCACTGGAAAATCCATCCGCCACCCGCAGCATAGGCACACTTTCCGGAAACGACTGAGTCATAGTCCTTTGACACCACGAATTCCGGCCACCATACATCGACCTCATGGTCATAAGCCCCCTTTCCGCCGGGCTTGTAGCCAGGGACGGAGCTAAGAGGAATGGTCCTCACCACCTCTTCCTTGTACATCTTCGGATAGTCGGACGGGAACTCGCTGTAGGCGTCGGCAAGAACATCGCCCGCGCTGATGACCATATTGAGCGGAGCCCTCCAGAGGGCGCATTCAGGGATAAGCCCATCAGCAATAGCCTGGCGGTTGATCTTGATGAGCTTGGACAGGTTCCCCTTGAGCGCATCGAAGCGCTTCTGGACATCCGC
>JAEEGL013817012.1_pt1 | contig 55664 bp, 46 predicted proteins | sample 9134231 | NCBI WGS metagenome assembly JAEEGL01 (sample SAMN16246548, study PRJNA631951) | gut metagenome | biome: gut microbiome; feature: rumen; material: fiber-attached | host: Bos | place: Iran: Karaj | collected 2018-10
CCTGCCTAACCAATATGCCACCCTCGAAGATATGACCTTGTTCAAAGATGAGGTAGCAAAGGCGCGCACCTTTGTATTTGTGCGTGAGATAGAACCGTTGCTGCAATTAGGTCTCATCAAAGGTGGTGACCTTGACAATGCTATCGTTATATACGAGCGTCAGATGTCACAGGACAAATACGATCAGTTAGCTGATGTGATGGGTGTTCCCCACATGGATGCCACCCACCTGGGCTACATCATGCACAAGCCGTTGGTATGGCCCAACGAGTGTGCACGTCATAAATTGCTCGACCTGATTGGTGATATGGCGCTGATAGGTAAGCCTATCAAGGGACGCATAATTGCTACCCGTCCTGGTCATACGGTCAACAACAAGTTTGCTCGTGAGATGCGTCGCCAGATCAGATTGCACAACGTGCAGGCGCCTAAATACGATGTCAACACCCCGCCGTTGATGGATGTCAACAAGATACGTCAGCTCATCCCCCACCGCTACCCCATGTTGCTGGTAGATAAGATTGTGGAGATTGGTCCTGACTATATCGTAGGAGTGAAGAACATCACTGGTAACGAGCCCTACTTTCAGGGACATTTCCCATTGGAGCCCGTCATGCCAGGCGTATTGCTGATAGAAGCGATGGCACAGACAGGTGGTCTGCTGGTGCTTAACCAAGTTGATGAGTTAGAGCATTACTCCACCTACGTACTAAAGATTAACAACGTGAAATTCCGCAAAAAAGTAGTGCCAGGCGACACACTGGTGTTCAAGATAGAGATGATGCAGCCACTGCATCGTGGCCTCACCACCATGCGAGGCTATGCCTTCGTGGGTGAAGACGAGGTAGCAGAAGCAGAAGTAATGGCACAAGTAGTCAAAAATAAGTAAACAAGAATAGTTATGAGCAATCAAATCAGTCCGTTGGCATATGTTGACCCTGCTGCTAAGTTGGGTGATGGCAATCAGATAGGTCCTTTCTGCTTCATCGATAAAGGTGTAGAGATAGGAGACAACAATGTGCTGATGAACAATGTATCCATCCATTATGGTGCACGCATCGGTTCTGGCAATACCTTCTTCCCAGGTTGCAGTATTAGTACGTTGCCACAAGACCTTAAGTTCAAAGGTGAGGATACAGTAGCCATTGTTGGCGACAATAATAGCATCCGTGAAAATGTTACCATTAGCCGTGGTACCGCCTCAAGGGGCGAGACAGTCGTAGGCAGCAACAACCTCCTGATGGAGAACATGCACGTGGCACACGATTGTGTGGTAGGTAGTGGTATCATCATTGGCAACTCCACTAAATTGGCTGGAGAAGTCGAGATTGAAGACAATGCCATCATTAGTGCCGTTGTTCTAGTTCACCAGTTCTGCCGTGTAGGTGGCTATGTCATGATACAAGGAGGTTGCCGCTTCTCTAAAGACATTCCTCCCTATATCATAGCAGGTCGTGAACCTACCATCTATTGTGGTATCAATATTGTAGGCCTGCGTCGTCGTGGTTTCTCTAACGAAACTATCGAACAGATTCACAATGCCTACCGTATCATTTACCAGAGCGGACTGAATGTTACCAACGCCCTACGTAAGATTGAAGATGAAATGGTGATGACGCCAGAAATCAAGTATATTGTAGATTTCATAAGAAGTTCTAAACGAGGCATTATAACTGGATAATATTATGGTTTACAGATTTACAATCATATCCGATGAGGTTGATGATTTCTTGAGGGAAATACAGATTGACCCAGATGCTACCTTCCTGGATTTCCACAAAGCTATCCTCGATGCAGTGGGATATAAGGAAGGTGAGTTGGCATCATTCTTCGTGTGCGACGATGAGTGGAACAAAGACATCGAGGTGACACTCGAAGAGATGGATACCGACTCTGAGACCGACAGCTATATCATGTCCGACACCCGCATTGGCAAGTTGGTAGATGAAGACACCTACCAGAAGCTGATCTATGTGTTCGACTACATGACCGACCGCTGTTTCTTCATCAAACTGATGGATGTCATCACAGGCAAGGATCTCGACAAACCCGTATGCACCAAGAGTCGTGGCGAAGCACCTGCACAGACCGTTGACTTCGACGAGATGGAGAAGAAACTCACTGCAGGCTCAGACGACTTGGGCGAGGACTTTTACGGCGATCAGGGCTTCAACAACGACGAGATTGATGCCGAGGGTTACGAAGGCCTGGACGGCATTGTGGGAGGCGACTCCTACGATGGCAGCGACATCTATTGATGAAAACACTTGTAGTATTATTAGGTCCTACAGCAGTAGGCAAGACAGACATAAGCCTCGAATTGGCGGAACAGCTGCACACCAGCATCATCTCTGCCGATTCGAGGCAACTTTATGCCGACCTGAAGATAGGTACTGCTGCCCCTACTCCTGAACAGCTGGCTCGTGTGCAGCATTATTTCGTGGGCACCTTGCAGCTATCCGACTACTACAGTGCCGCACGATATACCGACGAGGTACTGGCACTGCTCAACACCCTTTTCCAACAACAAGATGTTGCACTGCTCACAGGCGGTTCCATGATGTATATCGATGCCGTATGCCAAGGCATGGACGACATACCCACAGTGGATGCCGACACACGCGCTATGATGTGGCAACGCTATGAAGAAGTGGGATTGGAAGGCATCCAACGCGAACTCAAGATGCTCGACCCAGAATATTACGCCATTGTTGACCTGAAGAACCACAAGCGCATCATCCACGCCCTCGAGATCTACTACATGACAGGCAAGTCATTCACCTCGTTCCGCCAACGCAAGCAAGCAGAACGCCCCTTTAACATCATCAAGATAGGATTAAACCGAGAACGCGATGAATTGTTCAACCGCATCAACCAGCGCGTAGATCAGATGATGCAAGAAGGCATGCTAGAAGAAGCCAAGAAGGTATATCCCTACCGACACCTCAACTCGCTCAATACCGTAGGCTACAAAGAACTGTTCAAGTACCTCGATGGCGAATGGACCTTAGAAGCAGCCGTCGAGAAGATCAAGCGCAACACCCGCATCTACGCCAAGAAGCAACTCACCTGGTTCAAAAAAGATATGTCCATCCGTTGGTTTCATCCCGACCAGCGAACAGACATCATCTCTTATATCAATACTCAGTTAAATGCTTAGAGAGCAGCGAAGCGCTCATCCTTCTGCGCTTTCACCGCCATACACTCCATCTCAACCAACCAACCCGAGCGACATACGGGCGCATTCACATACACCTTAGGTTTGTCAGGGAATCGTTCATCAAACAACGTCTTCACCACATTATAGTCGGCAATGTCACGCAGATACACAATCATCTGCTGTGCCTCGTCGTAAGTACACCCAGCCTCAGCCAGCAGTGCCTCTACATTCTCCCACAAGCGCTTGGTCTGTTGGCGCACATCACCACGATACATAATCTCACCCCTGTTGTTGATGCTGGCAGTACCAGATATCAACACATGTCGACGATCACCATAATCTATATAAGTACCACGCTCAAAACTCACACCATATTCATACGTAGGATTCAAGTGCGTGCGAGCATAGAGGTAATGTATCTGCTCCTTGCTGATGCCATCCACTGCGTAGGCATCCATCTGCACCAGCGCCTTAGGGTCAGCCATGCGACCACCAATGCCCGTACTTGCAATGAAATGCGTCTCCGAGGTAAGGTTCTGCGTCATAAACACCTCGTTGCGCGCCTTCACCACCCCCGCATAGTTATTGTCTATGTTCTGCACGAATATCCACGTACGCATACAATTGTCGGCCAGCGTGCAACCCTCCTGCATCAGGTTCATCACATACTCGTTCAGCAGCAATCGCATCTGGTATTCCGATGTCGCCGCATGGTTGTTGTTACTGCCCGTCCACAAGTGACGATAAACGCCATGCTTCGCCTCAAACAATCCGTTGCTCAGTGCCTTGGCATACACATCCGTCATCAGATACGCCCACAAGGCAATTTTTGTGCCATCCAGTGGAGCCTGTTGCACCATCGAAAGAGCGCAGTCAGTACCCTCGGTAGTGGTAGCCAGCAGCAAGTCCAGCTGATTAGCGGCATCGCTCATGAAGTAGCGTTTAAACACCGCCACCGCCCCAGGCAACTGTTGCAGCACCGCACTGTATGCATCCAGCAAGGCCTCCACCTGCTCCTGGTAAGTTAGCTTTGAGTCCGACACATGCACCATCATGTGATACTCTGCTACTCCACTAACAGGTTTGAACTCCGTCAGCTCTACCCTGGCTTTATCAAATTCTATCTTTTTCATGGCTGCAAAGATAATCATTTTTTTTCAAATCCGATAAACTCAGATTGAAATGATTAAAATTGATTCAACAAAGGATAAGCAGCCATAAGCAATTTGTTCCTCAGAGCCTGAGGATAATCGGGATGGGCATCAATGAACTGTTGTACAATCAGTGCCGCCTCACGGCTATGATGCTCACTCAACAGACTGACTACCCAATTCTTAGGAAAGAAGATGTCGCCTGTTTGCTGTACTTCTTGCAGTTCTTCCAATCCAGGCAGTATGAAACAATTGTTGTTAGGTTCTCGCAGTGGACTATTCAGCAATGTCAACATTCGTTGTACCCAAGGCTCTACAGCTCTGTTGACCGGTTCCAAAAGTGATTCGAACAAGGCTTGGCAAGCGACTTCGTCTGGGTTACAAGCCCGACTAATAAAATCAAACTCACGTTGCAAATCCACATTGCTCAAGCGATTTCTCTGCTCGTTCACAATCTGTTGCCATTGGTCAGGTATCCTCAAAGCCAGTTGATAAGCCATCGTCATATAGTCGTTCACGTTCAGCAGTACATTATCCTGTCGTTTCCACATACTATATATTTCTTCAGTAATCTTAGGCGTTGTGGTAAGTGAGAACATCATGCGCATCAAGCGTTGCCGACATGGTATCAGTTCATGTGTCTTGGCAAGGTTCCACAGTTCCGACTCAGCAGTCTTGCGCACTTCGCCCTTTAGCATTTCCACACACTCATTGATATAGCTGCAGATCGAAGATGCTATCAATGCATTATGTTCATGTCTCAGTCCAACGGCCATTGAATGAAAACATTGCTCAGCATCCAGCTGATGAAACAGGTATGCCTCATAGATATTCATCAGCATCGACAGACGTGAAGTCTCCTCGGCAACTTCGTGCCAATGGTTCAATTGCCAACTCATATCAGATTGCACAAAGCGTCCATAGCCCATGCCGTCGTAGTTGGGTATGATACTCACAGTACCTTCAGGTACCTCCACCTCAAAAGATTCATTTTGCATATCAACTTCCAATGGCAGTATGCTTCCATCTTTTTGCAGCAATCCCATACTGAAACATTGTTGCCAGTTGATACCTCTGTTGTAAGGATCTTGCTGCTTCACCGTCATGATGTTGCCAGAAAGTACTGATGTAATCGTAGGCACACCTTTCTGCTTAACCCATGCCGTACTGAATTGTGGCAACAGAGCCTCAGGGTTTTCCTTATCCAATATGTCTATCAGGTCATCCCATGTTGCATTGGCAAAAGAGAAGGTTTTCAAGTATTGTTGCAAGCCCCGACGAAATGCCTCACTGCCCATCTGTTCCTCAAGTTTACGCATCATCACAGGTGCCTTATCGTAGATGATGTTACCATATACCAATCCTGCATTCTTCAAATTGTCTAAATGCTGCTGAATGGGATGCGTACCCTCTGTGCGGTCCTCTGCTAGGGCGGTGATGTGGTAGTCTTTCAGGAAATTAAGGTCATGATTGATATCTGTAAAATGGCTATGAGATATCTTGGCAGCTATGTAGTTAGCAAATACTTCTTTGGTCCACACATCATTAAACCAACGCATGGTCACCAAATCGCCAAACCACATGTGGCTAGTTTCGTGGGCTATAAGTTCCATACGTGAAAGCTCTTCATCAGGTGTAGGGTGTTCACTCACAAACATACGCTTATCGTTAAACTGAATGGCACCCACATGCTCCATACCGCCAAACTGGAAACCAGGCAGTATTACAAAGTCATATTTCCTAAAAGGGAAAGCTATACCAGTATAATCTTCAAGCCATGCAAGCGACTGAAACACTTGGTCGAAAATGATAGGCATCTGCGCCACCTTCTTGGCATCAGTCTCTCGATAATAGCCGTTTACTGTGCGCCCCTCACGCGTTTCCTCCTGCACCTCAAACATGCCTGCAACAAATGAAAATAGATATGTAGGAATCAAATCAGAAGTATGGAAAACCAGATGCTGGGTATCATCAACCAACTGCTGATCCTTTATTTCGCCTGCACTTAGCGCCACCCACTCGTGAGGGATGTCTAATTCTAAGGAGAATCGTGCCTTTAAATCAGGTTGGTCAAAGCATGGGAACACAGATCTGGCATGATCAGGCACAAACAGAGTATAAAGATAGTCGTCATGACGATTCAGCGACTTGTCATTGCTCACGAAACTGATACTTACCTCATTCTTCCCCTCTTTAAGCATCATGGCAGGTATCACTATATGTTCGTTCTCATATACTAATTTTTGCTGCTGCCCATTCACCAGACAGTGACCATTAGTCTCACCTTGGAAATCCAACTGTAGGTCGGTATTGCCACTCCAATTGAAGGAAATAATCGCCTCTCCACTCACTCGTTCATTCACACTGGCAGGTATAACAAAATGTAAGTTATAGACCAACTCACTCACCGCCTCAGCCCTCGACTGTGCCAACCAAAGCGCTACGCCATCTTCCACCTTCTGTTCCGTTTGTTTCATGCAACTCGCTACACATAGCAACAGAGCTGATAACCATACAATTCTTCTCATACTTATTATTATTTGTGAGCTTTAATAGAGAATCTCCGCTAAGAAGAGACCTTGGGCGGGGACTGACATACCTGCGGAACAACGGTCTTTCTGCTGGATGACCTGTTGGAATTCTGCCAAAGAGAGTTTGCCATAACCTACTACCAGAAGGGTGCCGACAATGGCTCGCACCATGTTGCGCAGGAAGCGGTCGGCCTGGATGGTGAATACCCACGTTACGTCATCTACCTGGCTCCACTCGGCACGGGTGACATGACAGATGTTGGTCTTGACATCGGTATGCAGTTTGCTGAAGCTGGTGAAGTCAGCCACCTCTAACAACAGCTTGGCTGCCTGGTTCATCAGCTGGAAATCGGGTGCCTTGTGCAGCTTGTAGCGATATTGGCGCATAAAGGGGCTCTTGGCGGTGGTGACATAGTATTCGTAGCGGCGTGACTTGGCACTGAAACGGGCATGCATATCGGCATCTACGGGCGCTACCTTGAACACACTGATGTCTGAGGGCAAGAGGCGATTGAGCTTGTCGGTCAACTGGGTGCAGTCGATTGCTTCGTCGTGGTCGAAATGGGCTACCATCAACTTGGCATGCACACCTGTATCGGTACGACCTGCACCTGTGACTTCCACCACCTCACGACGTAACAGGGTTTGCAACGCATTCATGAGCTGTTGCTGCACACTGTCGCCGTTGGGCTGTATCTGCCAACCGTGATAACAGGTGCCATCGTAGGCCAAATATATGAAGTATCGTTGCATATTTGAAAAATAAGTGCTATCTTCGTGACAAAATTAAAACTTATTTATGAAACTACCTAAAATTACTCCAATTATCCTGTTATTGTCAGCCGTTTGCATGCTGGCTGGTTGTAAGAAAAAAGACATGTCGATGAAAATGAACGACCCGCATAATATCAGGGGCGTGATTAGTTACCAACGCGATTTTCCAGATGACAACGATACGCAGTTGGCTGCTGCCAAAGCCATTGGCGTGAAGCCCTTCAGAAATGCTGAGGATGCTGCCAACATCAAGCAACTGAGCTTGATTGAGACCAATGAGCACTTTGTGTTGGACAAGCTGACGCACTCGGTGCCTTACGTGGTGCCTAAGGCTGCACAACTGATAGACGATATTGGCAGTAACTTCCTGGATTCGCTGGCTAACAAGGGACTGAACCCTTATCGTATAGTGGTGACCTCGGTGACTCGATCACAGGAGCAGCAGAAGGAACTGTCGAAGAGCAATATCAATGCGACAGAGAACTCTACCCATTGCTATGGTACTACCTTCGATGTCAGTTGGAAGACTTTCGAGCAGGTGCCTGACGAGGATGGGCGCCCCATGCAGGAAGTGGGTGCCGACACGCTGAAGATGGTGCTGAGCGAGGTGCTGCGCGATGTGCGTGTTGCCAAGCGTTGCTACATCAAGTATGAGCGCAAGCAGGGCTGCTTCCATATCACAGCCAGATAATCTTCTTCTAGCTTATTCCAATAATTTCCAGGCTTTTGAAAGATTATCTACCACATCACTTGCGGTGAGAGCTATTTCGCCTTTCTCGCGTGCCGCTATATCGCCTGCTAATCCATGTATATATACACCCATCTTGGCTGCAGTATCAGCATCGTAGCCTTGCGCCAGTAGTGAGAGGATGATACCAGTAAGCACATCACCACAACCTCCAGTAGCCATACCAGGATTGCCCGTCACATTGAACCAACAATTGCCTTCAGGAGTGATGACAGCTGTATAAGCACCTTTTAGTACCACATACACACCACAACTCTGTGCCAGGTTTATAGCTCGTGTCAATCGTTCGTAAGAGTCGACACACTTACCCACTAATCGGTCCATCTCACCAGGATGTGGCGTAATGATGCTACCCTTAGGTAAACGACGCAAATAACTATGATTCTGTCCAATCAGGTTTAACGCATCAGCATCCACCACCATCGGAACAGTGCTATGAGTAAGCAGGTTGAATAAAGCTTGCTCAGTGGCATCAGCCTTTCCCAAACCAGGCCCTACACCTATTGCCTGATAAGGTTCCAAATCGGGTGTATCGGTAAAGCAACTCTCATTGTTATCAAGCGAAGTCATCGCCTCTGGTACGGAAGTCTGCACAATGGTATTGTTGCACAACGGCACATGCACAGTAAGCAAGCCCACGCCAGAACGCAAACAAGCACGTGCAGCTAGTACCGATGCGCCTGCCATACCCTGTTGACCTGCTATGAGCAACGCCCTACCAAAGTCACCTTTGTGAGAGAAGCGACTACGAATCTTGAGCTGATACCTCATTCTGCTGGCATCGCCCATCTCGAATGGAGTAGCTGTCTGACGAATTGCCTCTTTGCTCAAGCCGATATCAAGCACTTTCCAGGCACCCACATACGCCTCGTTCTCCGCAAAGAGAAAAGCCAACTTAGGGAACTGCAAACTGAGGGTATAATCGGCCTTCACCACCGCCTCAAAGTTGTGACTGCTATTGTCTTCTCCCATCAAACCACTTGGGATATCAATGCTTACCACCGTAGCACCAGCTGCATTGATGAATCTCACCAACGAGGCAAAGCCTCCACTCAAGGGTTTATTCAGTCCACTACCAAACAAACCATCGATAATCACATCGTCCTCAGTGAGTTTAGGGGGTGTAAACTGGGTTATCACCTCATGGAAATCTATCCCCTTGACATCGTTCAACCTATCACGGTTAGTCTCACAATCAGGTGACAACTTGCCCGTAGTATTGAATAGATAGACTTCGGGGCGATAGTCATTGTTGGCAAGCAGACGAGCCACAGCCAATGCATCGCCACCATTATTACCAGGACCAGCAAAGACAACAAAGCGAGTATCTTCTGCTTCGGGCCACTGACTCATCAACTCGTGGGCAATAGCCTGAGCAGCTCGTTCCATCAAATCGATAGAGGCTATCGGCTCATTTTCGATGGTATAGGCATCTAACTGCTTGATGGCAGCTGTAGGAAATATCTTCATCTTGTTATATTAATTCAATTCAGCAGGGTTGAAAGAGAAAGTTGATGGAGCAATCTTGCCTTCTTTCTTCAATTTGGCAAATTCCTTCTTAGCCTTTTCCAACTGCTTTTGAAAACCCTCATCAGCGTGGAGGCGAGCCACCACACCAGCCGCTACTATACGTCCATTATCCACGTCACTCTGGTAGTGATAACCGGCAATCACACGACTCTCACCCATTTCATAGCCACGTTTCAGAATTTCGTTCTGGCGGTCCACGTTGATTTCTGCCAATACCAAAGCGGTAGCCCAACCAATAGCGGTATGTCCTGAAGGATAAGAACCATTGTTCACCAAAGCAGCCTCATCCTCTGGTACACTGGTACCTATACCAAAATATACGAAAGGACGCATACGCTGATAATACACCTTTGCCTGACCACCACTCAGCACACCAGCATCACCATTCATGTTGGTCATCAGTTTGTAAATCTCTGGCGTATTCTGTTCGTTGATCTCTATACCGAATGCCTCGCTGAAAGCCACAGCTACGCCCTTAGGAGTAACATCGGCATCGGCAATAGCCTGCTTGCCACGTGGGCGCAAACGCTGGTAACGGCCCCAGTTGAAACGAGCCTCATCAACAGCAAACTTGGCACTTCCTGGTTCTGGAGGAGGGGGCAACAGATAAACACTGCTGGGAACATCATTTTCTTCCAAGAAGAAATACTGAGGAGCTGTAGAGCGGTCATATACACCAGCACGAGCCTTGGAGGCGGCATCTTGTGCCATCACATTCGTTGCAGCTATCATCAATGCTGCGAAAAAGAGAGATTTCTTCATAATATATAATTTTAATAATTAATCACATAGTAAGAATAAAGCGATATACCAACAACAGTAAGCAATCCCACCACCACAGGCACCCACCACTCCTTAACTTCGGGCAGGAAAGTTTGCTTCGTCAACTTCTTATAGATGAACCATACCAACGAAGCTGCCACCAAGCCCACCAAAGCACCACACAGGATGTCGCCAGGATAATGCACACCTAAGTAGAGACGTGAATAGCAGTTGACAATGGCCCACACCATGATGAAGGCAGGTATCGGACTTCGTCTGAGCAAATACAGAAGGAAGAACGCCAAACCGAACGAGTTGGCAGCATGACTGCTGGGGAAACCGTATCTGCCCCCTCGGTAACCATCCACGATATGCACCATACTGCTGATGGGATTTTCCAAGTTGGCAGGACGCAGACGACCTACAGCATGACGAATCAGAGAAGAACTCATCTGGTCTGCTATAACAATCACCAGTGCAATCGCCACCAAGCACATCAGGGCTTGTTTGGAGGTCATGTTTCTGAACAGCACATAGGCTAACGACAGGTACATCGCCACCCAGATAAACTTACCTGTAAAGAGCATCATAAATGAGTCGAAAAACGCATTATGTGCTCCGTTGAACCATAAGAGCAAGTCAGAATCTATGTTGATTAAGTAATCCATGCTTTTTAATTGAAAATTGAAAATTGTGAATTAAACTATTTTCTTTAATTGTAAGCGATGGTCGATACACGAGGGCAACTCGCTCTCAAAGTGACTCACCATCATCAGTGTCTTGTCGGGACGGGCACAAAAAGCATTGATGATACGCTTTACCTTGCGACGGTTGAAAGTGTCCAACCCATGCAAAGGCTCATCAAGTATCAGCAACTCAGGGTCTTTCACGAATGCCCTTGCCAATAATACCAAGCGCTGTTCACCATCACTCATGTGCAAGAACGGACGATCTGCCAAATGAACAATGTCGAATGTCTCCATCCATTGGAGACACACCTCACGCTGTTCAGGCTTAGGGCGCACATACAATCCGATAGAGTCGTGCAAGCCACTCGCCACAATATCAATGGCAGGCAGGTCTTTCAAATAGGCACGATGCATCTCGGGACTCACATAGCCAATATGCTTCTTGATGTCCCAAATGCTTTCGCCAGTACCACGCTTTCTACCAAACAGACTCACATCGCAGGCATAACTCTGTGGATTATCAGCACATATAATGCTCAGCAGCGTTGATTTGCCACAACCATTCTCACCACCCAATGCCCATTTTTCTCCTTTCCGCACCACCCAATCAAGGTCTTTCAGAATGGTACGGGTACCATAGCGAATGCTGACTTTGTTCAAACGCACAATCTCGGTAGATGGAGCAATAAATGAAGAACACTGACAATTCGGTAACTCTACATCCTTATCATGCCGCTTACCCAGCTCCTCATCAAACCACTTTCTATATTCATCCAGTGTCATCTTGCTGGCAATCTTCATATCTTTCACCACAACCACATGGGAGATGAAATCAGGTACACTGTCCATCATACTCATCACCAATATCAATTGTATGCCCTGCTCAGCCAAATGCATCAGCAAATCAGTCAGCTGGTTGCGTGTAGCAGCATCCAAACCTATATAAGGGTTATCCAATATTAGGATACGAGGGTGTGTGAGCAGCATTTTGGTCAACTGAAACTTGCGCATCTCGCCACTGCTCAGCAGGATGATAGGCTTCTCCAGCATCTCCTCCACATGGAACAGTTCAAACAGCTGACGTTGGAAATCACTCTCCTCGTAGCTGCCTATTAAATCTTTCACCAACATCACCTCGTCCAAGTCGGTAGAGTTCCAACGTTGCTGGTAATAGTAGTTTGTGTCGGCACTGCCAAAAGTATCTCGGAAGCTGATGTGCTTGATATTCATGTATGCCTCTTTCCAAGGAGAAGGAGAGAAATCATACTCCAGCGAGCCGCAATGCAAGGGATACCTGTCTATCAGCATATCCACCAATCGGCTCTTACCAGCACCATTTTCGCCAACGATAGCCACCTGTTCCCCTTTCAGCAGTTCCAAAGTGATAGGCTCTGCCATACGGGCATCTGGCAAGCGAGGCCAAGCTTCCGATAATTTTATAGTGTAATCACTCATTCTTGATATACAATTAACGCAGTCTCTGGTGCCACAGAAAGAATAGGTCCATAGAGGGTACCAATACCACTCTCATTCACCCATCCATCCTTTACTACGGCCACATAGCGGCCTTCAGGTACCTCCACCTTAACAGCTTCACGACGGGCATTCAGTATCACGATGATGTTATTCCAGCTATCACCGCCAGCATGGTCCTTTAGACGGAAAGCCACCACTCCACTGCCTTCGACAGGCAGGAACTCCAAGTGCTGACGTACCAGTTCGGCACGGCCTAAGCGGAAGGCAGGATGATGCTTGCGCAAGGCAATCATACCTTTATAATAGTTATACACCCACTGATATTTTGACTTGTTATGCCAATCGATGGCATTCACGCTGTCAGGACTCTGGAAACTGTTATGCACAAACTTCTTGTCGCGCATCACCTCCTCGCCAGCAAAGATGAATGGAATGCCTTGAGAAGTCAGTACAGCCGTCTGAGCCAGCATATCGAGCTTCTCCAAGTCATTGCCCTTCAGGTCGGTTACAGAAGTACGCAATCTATCCACCAAACACATATCATCGTGGCAACTCACATAGCTCATCATCTGCACAGGCTCCAGTGCCCACGCCTTGTCGCTATAGTTCACCTGATCCATCTGAACTTGCGGATGGTCGATAGCACCCACTATACCGAATTTAACGCTCTCCTCATGACCAGGCAACCCTGCCAAGAAAGCTCCCTTCTTATCATCATCCCAAGTACCACGCAAACCATCACGCATCTCATCGCTGAAAGCAGCAATACCTGGCATCTTCGCCACATTGGCCTTCATAGCCAACAAATCGGGAGCATAAAGAGGCGACTCTGCAGCCCAGCCCTCACCATATATCAACACCTGTGGGTCGAGTTTCTGTGCCTCTTGTCTGATTTCATTCATGGTAGCAATATCATGAATGCCCATCAGGTCGAAACGGAAACCGTCGAGGTGATATTCACGCATCCAATATAGCACGCTCTCCACCATGAACTTACGCATCATCGGACGATTGCTGGCTGTTTCATTGCCACATCCCGAGCCATTGGCAAAGGTACCGTCGGGCTTGATACGATAGAAATAGCCTGGTACCGTCTTCTCAAAGGCACTGGTGGCAGCATTGTAGGTGTGGTTATACACCACATCCAGTACCACACGAATACCTGCCTGGTGCAATGCCTGTACCATTTGCTTGAACTCTATAATACGTGTTTCCGGCTTTGTCGGGTCTGTGGAATAAGAGCCGTCGGGCACGTTGTAGTTCTGTGGGTCATAACCCCAGTTATAATGACTATCCTTAAATGTATGCTCGTCAATTGACGCATAATCATACGAAGGCAAAATATGTACATGCGTAACACCCAACTCTTTCAGGTGGTCGATACCTGTAGAGAAGCCCTCCGGACTTTGGGTACCTTGTTCTGTCAATGCCAGGAACTGTCCTTTGTGCTGAATGCCCGAACTGGCATCGATGGAGAAATCACGATGGTGCATCTCATACACCACAGCATCTGCCACACTCCTCAATGCAGGCTTCTGGTCGTTCTCCCAGCCTGTTGGATTGGTCTGTGCCATATCGATTACCGCTCCACGAAGTCCGTTGATGCCAACAGCTTTGGCAAACAAGCCTGGGGTATCGCCCAGCCATTCGTCATTTCTCTTCACGTTGAATGCATAGAACTTGCCCTTCAGGTCTTCAGGCACCTTCACGTGCCAGGTACCATCGTCACCCAACTCCATGTGATAGGTCTCAAAGGCATGTCCTCCCTCTGCCTCTGTGTACAACATAAGGCGCACCTCGTCGGCATTGGGGCTCCACAGATGAAAACTGGTGCCACTGGGTGCATACTCCATCTCACTCAGACTACCGTTTCTCACGGGATAATCGTCTAACGATTCATACATCACTTTCTCGTTATCCTGGCATCCTGCCATCATCAAAGATACCACCATACAAAAAAACAATTTACGCATAATTATCAATTTTCAATTTTACTTCGTACTATTTTGTCGCGACTCGGCATTGACAATTGTCTTCCTCCTTTGCACCTTGGCCATTAATGCATGCATTATGGCTCTCGGTTTGTCGTCGGTTGTCTCATGCAAGCTTGGCTTTGCACTCGCTGCTCCAAAAAGTCTCAAACTACTTTATCCGGATTCTTTGTCACAAAATCCTTCCAACTCTTATAACTCTTCTCCACCTTCGGCGTCCCCATCTGCATGAAATGACAATAGGCAGCTCCTAAGGCATCAGTTGCATCCAGGAATTTCGGCATATCCTCCTCAGCAATATGCAACAGGCGTTGCAACATACCGGCCACCTGCTCTTTCGACGCATTACCATTGCCTGTTATCGCCATCTTTATCTTCAAGGGCGCATATTCGGTAATGGGTATATCACGACTCAAAGCCACAGCCATAGCCACTCCTTGGGCACGTCCTAACTTCAACATACTCTGCACGTTCTTGCCAAAGAAAGGTGCCTCGATAGCCAACTCGTCAGGCAAGTAGCTTTCAATAATGCTCAGCACCCTTTCGTGTATCTTCGCCAACTTCAAGTAGTGGTTGGCATATTTGTGCAAGTCAATCACCCCCATGGCTATCAGCATGGGTTTGCCCTGTGATATCTTCAGTACACCATAGCCCATGACAGTAGTACCTGGGTCGATACCTAATATAATCTTTTCTTTTACTGGCGTCATCGTTCTACTACCTCCATCATAGTGGGGAATCCCAAGACACGCTGACGGAACACCAACAACAGCTCACGGTTCAGTGCCACGCCTTGCGACTGGTACCAACGGTGCAGAGTAGCTGTATCTTCCACTTCCAACTGTACGGCATACGACATACAATGCCCATCCTCACAGTCATCATGATGATGACCCAATACCTTTAGCACGCGTGGATTCTTCAACGTACCGTCTTTCAGCACTTCGGGGATGTAATATTCATGTATCCAGTTCAAGAAAAGCTGTTCGTCAGCCTCATCAACATGGTATGTTGTGTTATATACAATCATAATCTGCCGTTTTTATTTTGCAAAAATAATGAATTATATATATCTTTGCAACCGTTAATCGAAGATTAAGGAAATAAAAATGAGTATAATTGACAAAATCAACGAGACGTTGCAGGGTGTGCAAGACATGCATGCAGCCAATATGGAAGAGCTGGAAGCCCTGCGCATCAAGTATTTGAGTAAGAAAGGAATCATCAGTGCTTTGATGAACGACTTCCGCGAGGTAGCTGCCGACCAGAAGCGTGAGGTGGGTATGAAGATCAATGAGCTGAAGAACCAGGTGCAGGACAGAATCAATACGCTGAAGGATCAGTTCGACAGCATGGACAATGTAGATGACGATATCGACCTGACTCGCACAGCTTATCCAGCTGCCTTAGGCACTCGCCACCCACTGACTATTGTAAAGAACGAGATTATCGACATATTCGGACACATGGGCTTTAAGCTCGCTGAAGGTCCTGAGGTAGAAGACGACTTGCATGTATATACCAAGTTGAATTTTGCTGCCGACCATCCCGCTCGTGATATGCAGGATACCTTCTTTGTAGAGCAGAACGAGAATGTGATTAAGAATATCATCCTCCGTTCTCACACCAGTTCGGTACAGGCTCGCGTGATGGAGCAGACACAGCCCCCTATCCGAGTTATCTGTCCAGGACGTGTATATCGTAACGAAGCCATCAGTGCCCGTGCACACTGTTTCTTCCACCAGGTAGAAGGTTTGTATATCGACAAAGGCGTTTCATTCACCGACCTGAAGCAGGTATTGCTCACCTTTGCCCGTGAGATGTTCGGCAACGACACCAAGATTCGTCTGCGTCCTTCTTACTTCCCATTCACAGAGCCCAGTGCTGAGATGGACATCAGCTGCAACATCTGCGGTGGTAAGGGATGCGGCTTCTGCAAGCATACTGGCTGGGTAGAGATTTTGGGTTGCGGTATGGTAGATCCTAACGTACTCGAGGCTTGTGGCATCGACAGCAAGGTTTATACTGGTTATGCTTTCGGTATGGGTATTGAGCGTATTGCCAACCTGAAGTACCAGGTAAGCGACCTGCGCCTGTTCAGTGAGAATGATGTGCGCTTCCTCCGTGAGTTCGAGGCAGCTTACTAAGACATTTACTCAAAAACCTTATTGCCCATTAAGAGCAAAAGGTTTGGAGATTAACATAGTTCAGGCGTTGCTAAATAGCAGCGCCTGATATTTTTTTGCAAAGTCCTTAAATTAGCTATGCTGTAAAGAGACCCTGAGCCAACCCCAAATGCCGAGAACAATAACCAGAAGGGTTTGGATGGCATGAACGATAAGGGCGAAAGTGGCAGCATCGGAAGCACTGATGCCGTAGAGCATCATCATGGTGATGACGGCAAAATGCCAGGGGCCTGCGCCATTGGGCGTGGGTACAATCACTGCAAAGGTGCCTCCTACAAACATCACCAAACCTGCCAAGAGGCCCAAATCACTTGAAAAGTCAAAGCAGAAGAAGGTGAGGTAGAAATGCAACAGATAGCACAACCATATTAATATGGTATAGAGCATAAACAAAGGGAGATTGGAAACCTTACCCACTGACAACACACCTTTCCAGATGCCCAAGACGAGGGCTCTGACCTTGCGGGGCAAGCCAAACTCCTTAATTATATAATAGAGCAGAATGACGGCTCCTGCCACACAGAACAGACTGACATAGAACCAGGGGGTGGCAACAAGGTGTGACAACGAGGGGACCTTGGTGCCTGTCTCGCTGAAGAAACGCATGAAGATAGGCATCTGCAGCAAAAAGGTGGCAGCAGTGATGAGCAGGATGCAAACGGTGTCGATGATGCGCTCAGTGACCACTGTGCCCAACGCCTTGCTGAAATTCACACCATCGGTCTTGTTGAGCACTCCACAACGGGTGAGCTCACCCATGCGGGGAATAATCAGATTGGCAGCATAGGAGATGAAGATGGCATCTATACAGTTGGCTTTTTTAGGATGCTCACCCAAAGGCTGAAGGGTCTGCTCCCATCGCAAGCCACGAAACACATGACTCAATATGCCGAAGAGCAAAGACAGTGCCATCCAGTGCCAAGACACCTCATGTGCCAACACTTCGCCTATGCGTGAAAAGTCGTAATCACGATAGACAAAATACAGCACAAAGATGCCCAAAACGATAGGCAAACCGGCTTTGAGTGATTTTTTCAGCCTTTTATTCATCTTTTTTCATCTAAAAAGTTTACATTTGCAGGTTGCAAGGTAAAATATGCAAACTAAAATTCCTAATGGAATATCTCCCCCCCGTTGGGGGAAGTAATAAAAGGCATTGCAGTTTGCAAGGTTTTGCAAATTTAAGAAATTGTTTTGAGATGAGGCAGGTTAGACCTAAAAAATCTTTGGGACAGCATTTCCTGATTGACTTGGGCATTGCTCAGGATATTGCGGACACTGTGGATGCTTGCGCTTCTATTCCTGTTCTGGAGGTGGGACCAGGCATGGGTGTGCTGACGCAGTTCCTGCAACGCAAAGACCGACCACTGAAGGTGGTGGAGCTGGACCGAGAGTCGATAGCTTACCTGCATGCGAACTTCCCCACGCTGGAGGGGAACATCATTCAGGGGGATTTCCTGCGGATGGACCTGCACCAGGTGTTTGACGGAAAGCCGTTTGTGCTGACGGGCAATTATCCCTATAACATCTCGTCTCAGATATTTTTCAAGATGCTCGACAACAAAGACCTGATTCCTTGTTGCACGGGCATGATACAGAAAGAGGTGGCCGAGCGCATGGCGGCTGGTCCTGGCAGCAAGACCTACGGTATATTGAGCGTGTTGATGCAGGCGTGGTACAAGGTGGAATATTTGTTTACCGTACACGAGCATGTGTTCAACCCTCCCCCAAAGGTGAAGAGTGCCGTTATCCGTATGACGCGCAACGACACGCACGAATTAGGATGTGATGAGGTGTTGTTCAAGCGGGTGGTGAAAACCACCTTCAACCAACGTCGCAAGACATTGCGTAACTCAATCAAGCCCCTGATAGGGCCAGATTGTCCATTGCTGAGCGACGAACTGTTTAACCGCAGGCCTGAACAGCTGAGCGTGGCGGAGTTCGTTGACTTGACCAACAGAGTGAAAGATTACGTTAACCTTGAAAAATGAACGTTATGGAGATCGATGAGAAGTATGTTAACAGCGTGAAAGAATTCATCGCCCACAATGATGGCGAGAATGTGAGGAAAATTATCTGGAACATGCACCCAGCCGACATAGCTGAGCTATGTAAGGAACTGGATGTTGACGAGGCGCGCTATATCTATCAGTTGCTCGATAACGAAAAGGCGGCCGACGTACTTTCTGAGATGGATGATGACGAGCGTAAGGAACTGTTGGAAGAGCTGGATCCTGAAGTCATCGCCAAGCGTTTCGTGGATAACATGGACACCGATGATGCGGTGGACCTGATTCGTGATCTCGATGAGGAAAAGCAGGAAGAGGTGCTGAGCCACATCAATGACATTGAGCAGGCTGGCGACATCGTGGACTTGCTGAAATATGACGAAGACACTGCCGGTGGTATCATGGGTACCGAGATGGTGGTGGTGAACGAGAACTGGAGTATGCCCGAGTGTCTCAAGGAAATGCGTATGCAAGCCGAGCAGATGGACGATATCTATTATGTGTATGTGATAGATGACGATGAGCGCCTGTTGGGTACTTTCCCGTTGAAGATGATGATATCGTCACCCTCTGTTTCAAAGGTGAAACATGTGATGCAACGTGACCCTGTGTCAGTGCATGTGGATACGCCGCTTGACGAGGTGGTACAGGCGATTGAGAAATACGACTTGGTGGCCATACCTGTGGTAGATAGCATCGGACGACTGGTAGGACAGATTACTGTCGATGATGTGATGGACCAGGTGCGTCATCATAGCGAGCGTGACTACCAGTTGGCATCAGGTATCTCGCAGGACATCGAAACCGACGATAGCGTGGTACAGCAGACACGTGCACGTATGCCGTGGTTGCTGATCGGCATCTTGGGTGGTATCGGCAACTCCATGATATTGGGCAATTTCGACACCACTTTTGCAGCTCATCCTGAGATGGCTCTGTTCATCCCGCTAGTGGGTGGTACAGGCGGTAACGTGGGTACCCAGTCATCCGCTATCGTGGTACAAGGTCTTGCCAACAGTTCTCTGGAATCTAAAGACATGCTCAAGCATGTGGGAAAGGAAGCGGTGGTAGCTGCTATCAACGCAACCATTATCTCCATGCTGGTATATATCTATAACTTCATCGTTTACGGAGGAACAGCTCCCATTACCTATTCGGTGAGCCTGAGTCTGTTTGCCGTTGTGATGTTCGCCTCTATCTTCGGCACCATTGTGCCGATGACTTTCGACAGACTGAAGATTGACCCAGCTATTGCAACTGGACCATTTATCACCATTATCAGTGATATCATGGGTATGTTAATCTATATGATTATTACTGTGATGTTAACATAGGAAAACAACTATTTTTAGGCTTGAACAGGCCCTTTTAGGCGAAAAATAGCACTAAGAATAAAAAAAATATGCAAAAAAGTATGAAAAATGTTTTTTTATTCTTTTATTTGTGACTTGTAACCATAAAACGGGGCAACCCGAAACTTAATATTTATTGACAATGACGGACACTCAGGACACTAATCTGCCTAAGATGGAAGGTGAATTAGAAGAAGTAAAGCAGACTGTAGAAACTCCAGAAGTAACACTGGAAGCAACAGTTAAGGAAGCAGCTGAAGAAACTAAGGAAGCTATCGAGACAGTTGTTGAAGAAGTGGCAACTGAAGCTCAGGAGGCTACCGAAACAGTTGTTGAAGAAGCAATTGAAAAAGCTCATGAAGTTTTGGAAACGGCTGCATTAGATGAATCTGTACGTAAATTAACCAAGGCCGAAATCCTGGAGAAGATAAAGGAGATTGCCGAAGATGTGACTAAATCATCTAAAGCAGAGATTGACTCCTTGAAACAGAATTTCTACCGACTCCACAACAGTGAAGTGGAGGCAGCCAAGCGTGCCTTCTTGGAAGAAGGGAACAGCGAGGAGGATTTTGTGCCTACGCCAGATGCAGATGAAGTTGCTTTCAAGGAATTGATGGCCATTGTCAAAGAGAAGAGAAACAAGTTGAACGAAGAAGACGAGAAAGAGCGTGAGAAAAACTATCAGGTGAAGTTGGCTATCATCGAAGAGTTGAAGGAACTGATAGAGTCTCCCGAAGATCCCAATAAGAACTACAACGAGTTCAAGAAACTGCAACAGCAATGGCATGAGATTACACAGGTTCCTTTGAACAAAGCCAATGAACTGTGGAAGAACTATCAGATGTATGTTGAGAAATTCTACGACTTGTTGAAGCTCAACAACGAGTTCCGTGAATATGACTTCAAGAAAAACTTGGAGATCAAGACGAGGTTGTGTGAAGCTGCTGAGAAGCTGGTGGACGAGGAAGATGTGGTAGCTGCTTTCCATCATTTACAGAAACTGCATCAGGAATACCGAGACACCGGTCCGGTAGCCAAGGAATTGCGTGATGAGATTTGGGCTCGCTTCAAAGCTGCATCTACCCTACTGAACAAGAAGCATCAGCAGTTCTTCGAAAAACAAAAGGAAGCTGAGCAAGATAATCTGGATAAGAAGACCGTTATCTGCGAAATCGTGGAAGGCATTGACTATGCCAAGTTGAACGGTTTCCAGGCTTGGGACAAGATGACACAAGAGGTGATTGCCCTGCAGAATAAATGGAAGACCATCGGTTATGCTCCACAGAAACTGAATGTGAAGATATTCGAACGTTTCCGTAGTGCCTGCGACGAGTTCTTCAAGAAGAAGAGCGAATACTTCAAGGCGGCTAAGGCTCGCATGAACGAAAATCTGGAAAAGAAACGTGCACTGGTAGAAAAGGTGGAAGCCTTGAAAGACAGCAAGGAGTGGAAAGAGACTGCAGAAGAACTGGTGAAGATTCAGAAGGAATGGAAAACCATAGGTCCTGTGGCAAAGCGCTACTCTGATACTTTGTGGAAACGCTTTATTGCTGCTTGCGACTACTTCTTCGAGCAGAAGGGTGCTGCAACCTCATCACAGCGTTCTGTTGAAAGCGACAACCTGAAACGCAAGAAAGCTATCATTGAACAGCTGAAGGAAATCTTGAACCAGGAAGAAAGCGAGGAGAACAACCAGCAGATTCATAAACTGATGACAGAATGGAACGAAGTAGGCCATGTACCTTTCAAGGAAAAGGACAAGATCTATGAGCAATACCGGGCATTGGTTGACAAGTTGTATAAAGCGTTCAACTTAAGTGCAGCTTCTAAGAAGGTAAGCAAGTTCCGTGCTGCTGTGAGCAAGATACAAGAGAATGGCGTTCAAGCTGTATATCGTGAACGTGACAAGTTGGTACGCAACTACGAGAACTTGCTGAACGAGTTACACACCTACGAAAACAATTTAGGCTTCTTGAACGCTACATCTAAATCTGGTAGCAGTCTGCTGACGGAGCTGAACAAGAAGATGGACAAGCTGAAGGCTGAAATCGAAGTGGCTAAGGAGAAGATTCGCCACATCGACGAAGGCATCCAGCAGGAAGATGAGAAGGCTGAATAATCGTAAAGGCTAATATAGAGAGAGGGGGCATCAAGCTCCCTCTTTTTGTATCTTATGCCTTTTCACAAAGTTCAGGCAATAAAAAAACCGTAGGCTATTAACCCACGGCTTTTGGTTGGAGTACCAGGATTCGAACCTGGAATGACAGGACCAGAATCTGTAGTGTTACCATTACACCATACTCCAATGCCCTAACATCTCTGTTTTGCGGATGCAAAGTTACTAACTTTTGCCGAAATACAAACAATCTTTCGAAAAAAAATCAAAAAAATCCACTTTTTTTGAAAGTCTTTACCCCTTTTACGTGTTTTATAAGAGATAAAGGACTATCTTTGCATAGTAATAACCTATAATTATAGAATGGAAGAAACAAAAAAGCTTTTAAAAGAAATTACAGAAGGAATACAGGATAAAAAAGGCAAGCGTATCGTGATAGCCGACCTCACGGACATAGAAGACACCATTTGCCAATACTTTGTGATTTGCCAAGGCAATACGCCCATGCAGGTAGGAGCCATAGCTGATTCAATCAAAGATTTCACCATCAAGGGAAGTCATGTGAAGCCATCTGGTGTTGACGGACAGCGTAATGCAGAATGGATCGCTATGGACTATGGCAACGTAATGGTGCACGTATTCATCCCTCAATCAAGGGAGTTCTATGACCTGGAGCATTTATGGGCCGACGCAAAGCTAAACGACATACCGGATTTAGATTAAGAATTTAGTATTTTGAGAGATGAACGATAACAACGATAATAAAGAAAAAAACAGACCTCAGCAATCTGAGCAGAATCAGCGTCAGAACGACCCGAATGATAAGAAGACTTATCGTTTCAGATTTAATCTGAACCTCCTTTATCTGCTGATAGGTATGACACTGCTGGGGTTGATGTTCTTCAATGACGACACTTCGGCACAGAGAGAAATCACCTATGGTGAGTTCCAACAATATGTACGCAATGGATACGTAAACCGTGTAGTGGGTTACGATGATAATTCAGTAGAAGCATATATCAAACAGCAATATGTGCAACAAGTATTCAAACAAGACTCTAATAAAGTAGGGAAAAAGCCTTTCGTCATTACGGAGGCTCCTTCTAGGCATAGCTTGGGCGAATTCATTGACTCAGAGACACAACAGTCGCACTTCGACGGTACCATACAATACAAGAAACGACAGAACTATTTCTGGGCGTTGTTCTGGCAAATCATGCCACTGATATTCATTATTGCCTTCTTTGTTTGGATGTCCAGACGTATGTCGGGAGGTGCTGGCGGTTTTGGTGGTGGCATCTTCAACGTGGGCAAGTCGAAGGCACAGCTGTTTGAGAAAGATGGCAAAGAGAAGGTTACCTTCAAAGATGTAGCCGGATTGGCAGAAGCCAAACAAGAGGTGGAGGAGATTGTGGAATTCTTGAGAGACCCGAAGAAATATACCGACTTAGGCGGTAAGATTCCAAAGGGTGCTTTATTGGTTGGTCCTCCTGGAACTGGTAAGACGCTGCTTGCCAAGGCTGTTGCTGGCGAAGCCAACGTGCCTTTCTTCTCATTGTCTGGCTCTGATTTCGTAGAAATGTTCGTAGGTGTAGGTGCCTCACGTGTACGCGATTTGTTCCGACAAGCTAAGGAAAAGACACCTTGCATTGTGTTTATCGATGAGATAGACGCCGTAGGTCGTGCCCGCTCCAGCAAGGCTGCTTTCAGTGGCAACGATGAACGAGAGAGTACACTGAACCAGTTGCTGACAGAGATGGATGGTTTTGGCTCCAATAGTGGTATTATCATTCTGGCAGCAACCAACCGTGTGGACGTACTTGATCAGGCCTTGTTGCGTGCTGGTCGATTCGACCGTCAGATTCATGTGGATTTACCAGACCTGAACGAACGTAAGGAGATATTTGGTGTACACCTGCGTCCTATCAAAGTGGATGAGTCGCTGGACATCGATTTGCTGGCTCGACAGACACCAGGTTTCTCTGGTGCCGATATTGCCAATGTCTGCAATGAAGCAGCACTGATTGCTGCCCGTCATGGGAAGAAAGCTGTAACCAAGCAAGACTTCCTCGATGCGGTTGACCGTATCATTGGAGGTTTGGAGAAGAAAAACAAAATCACCACAGAAGAAGAACGCCGTTCAATCGCCATCCATGAAGCAGGTCATGCTGCTATCTCATGGCTATTGGAATATGCTAATCCTTTGATTAAAGTTACTATCGTGCCTCGTGGCAGGGCTTTAGGTGCTGCATGGTATCTGCCTGAAGAAAGACAGATTACCACCAAGGAACAGATGCTGGACGAAATGTGCGCCACTTTGGGAGGACGTGCTGCTGAAGAGTTGTTTATCGGTAGGATATCTTCTGGTGCCATGAATGACCTGGAACGTGTGACCAAGCAGGCGTATGGTATGACAGCATACATGGGTATGAGCGATAAGTTGCCTAACCTCTGTTACTATAATGCAGGCGATGAGTTTGGATTCAACAAGCCTTATAGCGAACATACTGCAGAACTTATTGACAATGAAGTGAAACGCATGATCAATGAGCAGTATGAACGGGCAAAGAGCATATTGACCGAAAACAAGGAGAAGCACAACCAGTTAGCACAAAGACTGGTAGAGCGTGAAGTTATCTTTGCGGAGGATGTGGAAGAGATATTCGGCCCTCGTCCTTGGGTATCCCGTTCTGAAGAAATCTTCAATGCCAACAAGATTTCCAATGAGATGAAGCAGGCGAATGAAGCTGCTAAAAAACGCGACAAAGCAGCAGATGAAAAGCAGGAGGAGCCTCAAGCAGAGACAGAGGAAAAACCCGAGGATAACAAAGAGTAATAACATACTCCCTCCCCCTACGGATTGTTAGTGGAGGTTAGCATATAAATACCTGAATTCTATGAAGAATTTCATTATAAGAGCCGTAACTGGAGTACTGTTTGTAGCTATATTGGTGGGTTGTATTCTCTTTAACTCACTATCGTTTGGTGTGTTGTTTTTAATCATAAGTGCTTTGACCGTTATTGAATACGGACAACTCATCAATAAGCACACAGATTCACACGTAAACATCTACATTACAGCACTTGGGGCAGGATACTTATTCATGGCATTCATGAGCTACAACACCTATATGACAAATGCCAGTGTGTTCCTACCCTATGTTCTGCTACTGCTTTACATGATGATATCCGAACTTTATCTCAAACGTGAGAATCCTATAGGCAACTGGGCACATACTATGCTCAGTCAGGTATATATCGCCCTACCCTTTGCTTTATTGAACGTGATTTCTTTCCAGAACGATTTTGTTTCTTCGGAAGTAACCTACAACCCTATCCTTCCATTGTCAGTATTTATCTTCTTGTGGATGAGCGACACTGGCGCTTATTGCATTGGTACACTGGTAGGAAAGCACAGACTATTTGAGAGAATTTCACCCAAGAAATCTTGGGAAGGAAGTATCGGTGGTGCTGTGGTAGCACTTATTGCTGCCGCTGTCTTGGCACATTTCTTCCATACCCTTAACTTGTGGGAATGGATGGGGTTGGCACTTACTATCGTAGTGTTTGGTACTTGGGGTGACTTGACTGAGTCACTATTCAAACGTCAGTTGGGTATCAAGGATTCAGGTAGAATCTTACCAGGACACGGGGGTATGCTTGATCGCTTCGACAGTGCGCTTATGGCGATTCCTGCCGCAACAGTTTATCTCTATCTGTTATCTGTTTAACTTTTGGATAATTATTTCTGCAGCCTTACGAGGAGCTCCAGAAGTGCCCAACTTCTGGGCTATCTCTGTATATTCGTCTAACATCTGCTGGCGATATACAGTATCATGCAACAACTTAAAGAGTTCTGCACGGGTATTAGCCACCGTCATACGGTCTGCTACCAATTCTTGCACCACTTCCTTGCCAGCAATGAGATTCACCAAAGAGATGTACTTTACCGATAAGACCATTTTCTTTAGAAAGCTCACTATCTTACCAAAGTTTAAATAATAGCACACCACTTGTGGAACATGGAAAAGAGCTGTTTCTAAAGTAGCTGTTCCAGAGGTCACCAACGCTGCCTCTGCATGTTGCAGCAATGGGTAGGTCTGGTTAAACAACACTTTTACGGTTGTTCCCTGCAAGTAAGGCTGATAATAGACAGAATCAATGCCAGGCGCACCAGCCAACACCAACTGATAATCGGGAAACGACTGGGCAGCCTCTATCATTTGGGGAAGATTGTCCTTGATCTCCTGTTTGCGACTACCTGCCAACAGAGCAATGATAGGTTTATCTGTCAGACCATTGCTTTTCACAAAAGCAGAGAAATCACGAGGATGCTCAGCCTCAAAAGCCGTCACCTCATCCAGTGTTGGATTGCCTACATAGTGGATGGGATAATGATGTTTACCTTCGAAGAAATCCACCTCGAAGGGCAAGATAGAAAACAACTCATCAACATCTCGTTTGATACTCTTGATGCGGTATTCTTTCCAAGCCCATATCTTGGGGGATATATAGTAATACACAGGGATTTTCGTATTACCGTGAATGTATTTGGCAATATTCAGATTAAAACCTGGATAGTCAACAAGAATCAACACATCGGGCTTCCAAGCCACAATGTCTTGCTTGCAATAACGCATATTGGCAAAGATAGTCTTAAGATGCAAGAGAACAGGGATGATGCCCATATACGCCAACTCACGGTAATGCTTCACCATCTCGCCACCAACTGCAGCCATCAGGTCACCACCAAAGAAACGGAATTGCGCTTCAGGATCAGCCTCCTTTAGAGCAGCCATCAAGTGAGATGCGTGCAAATCACCCGATGCCTCGCCAACTATCAGGTAGTATTTCATATTAGAACCACGACTTCAAGTCGTTCATCAACTCACGGGCTGTCATGTCCACCAACGTAGGGGTTATGGCCACATAACCATTCTCCAATGCCCAGCGATCGCTTTTCTCATTTTCAGGGTCAGTGTTCTGGTATTCGCCAGCCATCCAGAAAAAACGAGAATCACCTCTATGTGCAAAACTCTCCCACTCGTTCACCCAAATGCCTTTAGCCTGTTCGCAGATACGAACACCTTTCAGTTCATTCACTTTGGGGAAGTTTACATTTAAGCAAGTATTAACTGGCAGACCACGTTCCAAGACCTTCTCAACAATGTCTCTAATATATGGACCTGCTGGGTCGAAGTCGGCATCAGTATCATGGTCACAGAGCGAAAAGGCTACGGAAGGGATGCCACGAATAGCACCCTCAATCACTGCGCCCATGGTTCCCGAATAATGTACATTCACAGATGAGTTGTCACCATGATTGATACCACCAATAATGATATCTGGCTGTCTATCAAGAACTGTATAAAAGGCTAACTTGATGCAATCTACCGGTGTGCCAGAACACTTATATACAGACAATCCAACATCTTTACGAATCATCTGGTACATCACGGGTTCATTGATAGAAACGCCACAGCCTACACCAGAGCGTGGAGCATCTGGAGCCATTACAACAATATCACCCAATGGTCGCAAGAAACGGATTAATGCACTAATACCTTTTGAAATAACGCCATCATCATTTGATATCAGGATAAGCGGTTTATTATTCTCCATAATAAAATGTTCAATCTTTTTAATTCGGCTGCAAAGTTAACATAAACATTCCTTATATGCCAACTAATTTTAAAAAATTAAGGAATTAACACCTATTTAACCATAATGTGGGATATTTTGCTTATCTTTGCCCTCTATAATACAATAAATATGGGAAAAATAATTGCTTTAGCTAATCAAAAAGGCGGTGTGGGTAAAACCACAACTACTATTAATTTGGCAGCTTCGTTGGCTACGCTGGAGAAAAAAGTATTGGTGGTGGATGCAGATCCTCAAGCCAATGCTTCATCCGGTTTGGGCATCAATATCAGAGAAATTGATAGCTCCATATACGAATGTCTGATTGACAATGCTGATGTACATAAAGCCATACAAAATACTGAAATCGATACACTGAAGGTTATTCCTTCTCACATCAACTTAGTGGGCGCAGAAATAGAGATGCTGAACATGAAAGGACGTGAAAAAATACTGAAGAAAGTGCTCATGCCACTTAAAGATGAGTTTGACTATATCTTAATAGACTGCTCTCCTTCGTTGGGCTTGATAACCGTTAATTCCCTTACAGCTGCTGACTCGGTGATTATCCCTGTTCAAGCTGAGTATTTTGCATTGGAAGGCATCAGCAAACTGCTGAACACTATAAAAATTATTAAAACAAAACTGAATCCTTCTTTGGAGATTGAAGGTTTCCTGCTTACCATGTATGACTCTCGCTTGCGTCAAGCTAACCAAATTTATGACGAGGTAAAAAAGCATTTCCAGGAACTTGTCTTCAAGACGGTTATACAGCGTAACGTGAAACTGAGTGAGGCTCCAAGCTTTGGATTACCTGCCATCTTGTATGATGCTGACTCAAATGGTGCACGCAACCACATGGCTTTGGCAAAAGAACTGATAGAAAGAAATAGTTAAATGAAAAAGAAAGCATTGGGCAGAGGATTGGACGCTCTGCTTGACATAAGTGACATACAGACGGAAGGATCATCTTCTATCAATGAGATTGAACTGAGTAAAATTCATGTCAATCCCAATCAACCTCGTCATGAGTTCAACGAAGAGGCCTTAAAAGAATTGGCCGACTCAATAGCTGAGGTAGGTATTATACAACCTATTACCCTGCGTCAGACAGCTAATGATGCTTATCAGATTATTGCTGGTGAACGTCGTTTCAGAGCTTCTCAGATGGCTGGATTGAAAACTATCCCAGCTTACATACGTACTGCTGATGACGAGAACGTGATGCAGATGGCGCTCATTGAAAACATACAGCGCGAGGACCTCAATTCGATGGAAATAGCGTTGGCATACCAGCACTTACTCGACCAGTATCACCTCACTCAAGAACAACTCAGTGAGCGTGTAGGGAAAAACCGTGCCACTATCGCTAACTACTTGCGTCTGCTCAAATTGCCAGCTGAGATTCAGATGGGATTAAAGAACAAGCAGATTGAGATGGCACATGCACGAGCATTGGTATCTCTCTCCGACCCAAAGCTACAGGTAAGTTTGTATCGTGAAATAGTTGACAAAGGCTATTCAGTTCGCCAAGTGGAGGAAATGGTAAAATCGCTTACTCAAGGTCAAGCAGTGAAAGTGGGTGATAAGAAGATTGCACCAAAACGTGTAAAACTTCCTGTCGAATACAATATATTGCAACAACAGCTTACCAGTTTCTTCAAAGCAAAGGTACAGCTTACTTGTTCACCCAGAGGGAAAGGGAAGATTACCATTCCATTTAAAAATGAAGAAGACCTTGAACGCATCATGACGCTGTTTGATACGATGAAGTAAGCTATGCTGAAAAGAAGATACAGGACATATCGCTTCATGTGGTTGCTGCTCACTTTGTTGATGCTGATTATAGGCAGTGTTGCCGAGGCACAAAATGAGTCAAGGGCTTCCAGACGTAGAAGACACGTGCAAGTGAACGACAGTATAGCTATCACTGCTACCGATAGCATTGAAGCATCCAACCAAGAACAATTGATGGAACTTCAATCGCCAGTAGTGATAGACGTGAAAGAAGCTGACAGCTTGCAATTGCCAAAGCAATGGATTCCCAATCCCACCAAAGCGACTTGGATGGCATTGGTATTTCCTGGGGGTGGACAGATTTATAACAAGAAATACTGGAAACTACCCATCTTCTATGCTGGTTTTGCAGGATGTGCTTATGCATTGACCTGGAATAACCGCATGTACAAAGACTATGCAGCGGCTTATAAGGATGCGGTAAACAACAACTGGACTGCTAAAAGTATTACCGAGCTCATACCGGCAAGATATTTGGAGCGAGTATCTGCTACCCAGGTGACCGAACTGCTAAGGAAACGCAAAGATACTTACCGCCGTTACCGGGACATTAGTGTGTTTGCTTTTATCGCCGTATATGCGCTGTCAGTAGTTGATGCATATGTAGATGCCGAGTTGTCGAATTTCGACATCTCACCCGATTTGAGCATGCGGGTGGAGCCTACAGTAATTGACAATCAGTGGTCTTCTAAAGGCGGACTGCAGAATCAGTCAGTAGGAGTACAATGTAGCTTAAGATTTTAATTGACAAATGCTATAGAATAGATAATATGGAGGCAAGAAAAATTATAAATATGGTCATTGCTTTGGCATTCTCTTTGTCAATGGTTCATGCCCAAGAGCCCGAAACATTCAACGTAACCATACACGATAGCAATGGTGGTACTCATACTGAGAATTTCGAGTTGCCATTAAGTATGACTTATCCTATTGACAGCCTGTTGGCCGACTGGAAAGCCAAGAACTACATTGATCTGGGAAAGGATTGCAGCACCAGCGACGAGAATCCATTGTTCAGTGACTCTATCTATATTGATCGACTAAGTCGTATCCCTTCCATCATCGAGATGCCTTTCAATGATGTGGTACGTGAATTTATAGAGAAATACACTTCAGGCGGACTGCGCCAGCGTATGTCACTGATGCTGAGTCTCAGCAACTTCTACATTCCTATGTTTGAAGAAGCACTCTATGCCTACGATCTGCCTTTAGAACTGAAATACCTGCCTATAGTTGAATCAGCTCTCAACCCTAGAGCAATTTCCAGAGCTGGTGCCAGCGGTCTGTGGCAATTTATGTTGGGTACAGGCAAATTGTATGGTTTAGAGAACAATAGCTACGTGGATGAGCGTCAAGACCCTATCAAGGCTACTTGGGCAGCTGTGCGTTATCTAAAAGATATGTATGATATCTATAAAGACTGGAATCTTGCAATAGCTGCCTACAACTGTGGGCCAGGCAACGTGAACAAAGCCATCAGTCGTTCAGGTAAGCGTGACTACTGGGAAATCTACAACTACCTACCTAAAGAAACTCGTGGGTATGTACCATCGTTCATTGCCGCCAACTATGTGATGACATATTACTGTCACCACAATATCTGTCCGATGGAAACCAACATGCCTGAAGCCACAGACACCATACAAGTGAATCACAATGTTCATTTCCAGCAGATAGCTGACATCTGTGGGGTGGATATAGATATGCTGAAGAGTCTGAACCCTCAATATAAGCGTGACATCATTCCTGGAGATTCAAAACCCCAGACCTTGCGTTTGCCACAGAACTATGTAGGTAGTTTTATTGAGAAGCAAGACACTATCTATGCCTATCGTGCCAATGAGTTCTTCCGCAACCGCCGAGTTGTAGCCGTACCACAGCAGAACGCTCGTCAACAACGTACCCGTTCTACAAGTACTAACAGAACTACTACACCAGCTAACGGCACTGCCACTACCCACAGAATACGGAGTGGTGAAACACTGTCAACCATCGCAGCCCGCTATGGAGTTACTGTCAATCAACTAAGGAGCTGGAACGGCATCAGTGGTACACGTATTACTGCAGGAAAGACCTTGAAGATTTACAAATAAACAGCATCAAACAGTAAACATTAATTATGGAAAACAAGCAGATAGATAATGAGGAAGAGATGATTCAACAGGCGTTTCAGGAGCTGCTAAATGATTATCTCGCTACCAAGCACCGTAAACGTGTGGAAATCATTACAAAGGCTTTCAATTTTGCCAATGAGGCCCACAAGGGGATTAGACGTTTATCGGGCGAACCTTATATCCTGCATCCTATTAGTGTTGCCAAAATCGTATGCAATGAAATAGGTCTTGGCTCTACCTCCATTTGCTCGGCTCTGCTTCACGATGTGGTGGAAGATACTGACTATACAGTAGAGGATATAGAAAATATCTTCGGTCCGAAGATTGCACAAATCGTAGATGGTCTAACCAAGATATCAGGTGGTATCTTCGGTGACCATGCGTCTGCGCAGGCTGAGAATTTTAAGAAGTTGCTGCTTACCATGAACGATGACATTCGTGTCATTCTCATCAAGATAGCAGACCGACTGCACAATATGCGTACCTTGGAGTCGCAGGCACCTAACAAGCAATATAAAATCGCAGGGGAAACCCTCTACCTTTATGCGCCATTAGCCTATCGCTTGGGATTGAATAAAATCAAGACTGAGTTGGAGAATTTGAGCTTCAAGTATGAGCATCCTGAAGAGTATAGAGAGATTGAGAAAAAATTGGAAGAAACGGCAGTTGAACGTGACAAGGTGTTCACTGAATTTACTGCTCCTATCCGCCAACAGCTTGACAAGATGGGATTAAAATACCGCATCATGGCGCGTGTCAAGGCGGTCTATTCTATCTGGAATAAGATGCAAACCAAGCATGTGACATTCGATGAAGTATATGATATTCTGGCAGTACGCATTATCTTTGAGCCTGTTTCTCCCGAAGTAGAGATGAACAACTGCTTCGATATCTATGTCAGTCTGTCGCAGATTTACAAACCTCATCCCGACCGCATACGCGACTGGGTAAGTCATCCAAAAGCCAATGGCTATCAAGCTCTGCACGTCACCCTTATGGCCAACAATGGCCAGTGGATAGAGGTACAGATTCGTAGTGAGCGCATGAATGATATTGCGGAACAAGGTTTCGCTGCCCACTGGAAATACAAAGATGGCCCTGCCCAAGAAGACATATCACCTACGGATGATGATACAGAGTTGAATAAATGGCTGGTCACCATCAAAGAAATACTCGACGACCCACAGCCTGATGCTTTGGATTTCCTTGACACTATCAAGCTGAATCTATTTGCTCAAGAGATATTCGTGTTTACGCCCAAAGGAGAAATCAAGACCTTGCCCCAAAACTCTACAGTATTAGACTTTGGTTTTTCACTGCATACAGAGATTGGTGCTCATTGTATTGGTGCCAAGGTGAACCACCGATTGGTGCCATTAAGCCACAAACTCAATAGCGGTGACCAAGTGGAGATTCTTACCTCTCGCTCTCAGAAGGTACTACCAGAATGGGAAAGCATTGCTGCTACTGCCAAAGCTCGCGCCAAGATAGCATCCATTTTGCGTAAAGAGGCAAAAGCTACCCAGAAGAAAGGCCTAGATATGCTAGGCGAATTCTTAAAAAAAGAAAGCATCTATGTAGATGAGATGGTGCTCAGCAAACTGGCTCGTTTCCATGAGAAGACCAACACCGACAGTTTGTTGGAAGCTATTGGCTCTGGACAAATTGAACTTGGTGAAGACGACATTGATGCTCTGAAAGGTAAGAGCAAGACCTCATGGCGCAGGTTCCTCAAACTGCCTTTTGGCAACAAAGAGAAGGAAATAGATGATACTACCAAGCAAACTGAGACCACACCTCTGATAGAAAAGAAAGAGGTAAAGACAATTACCAAACAGATTCTAAAACTGACAGAAGAAACTATACAAAAAAACTATGCCATAGCTAATTGTTGCCATCCTATTCCTGGAGACGATGTATTAGGCTATATCGATACCAATGGCAAGATTACTATCCATAAGCGTCAGTGTCCTATTGCTGCCAAACTCAAGAGTAGTTATGGCAACCGCATCATTGCTACTAAATGGGATACTCACAAACAACTGACATTCCTGGTCACCATCATCATCAAAGGTGTCGACCGCATGGGATTGCTGAGTGATGTGACCCAGGTTATCTCCCATCAGTTGAACGTCAATATCCGCAAACTTACCATTGAAACGGTAGAAGGCATCTTTGAAGGTAATATACAATTATATGTGCATGACGTGGATGATGTGCACACTATCATTGCCGAGCTAAAGCGCATCAAGAGCATTCAAGAAGTTATCCGAGAATAGTAGTTAACATCACAGTTACAACAGGGAAACAGTTGGAGGAATTAAAGATTGCCTTTTAAGTCCTCCACTTGATCATAGGTAAACGCATCCAATGCATCACGCATGCCAGCCAGTTCTTTACGAATACCCTTGAGGCGTTCCAGTACCTCAACTTTCTTATCAGTATTATCTTTGTTTACCTTGAGGCGCTGGCGCGCACCTGGCAGCGTCATTCCCTCTTCCTTCACCAAATGGTGGATGAGCTTGATCAGTTCAATATCTTTCTGTTGATACTGACGAATACCCCTACCTGCTTTCTTAGGGGCCAGTGCGGGAAACTCTTTCTCCCAGAATCGAAGGGTTGATTCATTGACATTGAACATCTCAGCCACCTCACTGATGGAGTAAAACAGCTTTAATTCATTCTCTTTGTTCAGCATATTCAGATTTTTTTTGTAAAACTAATAAAAAAGCAGTATCTTCGCAACCAAATTTAGAAAAAAGTATAAAAAAAACATTCGATATGTTGACAGCTAATGAGATAAGAGACGCTTTTACAGGCTTCTTCGAGAGCAAAGGTCATCACAAAGTGCCTTCGGCTCCCATGGTAATCAAGGATGACCCTACGCTGATGTTTACCAACGCAGGCATGAACCAATTTAAGGATATTATCCTAGGCAACCGTCCTGCACAATGGACGCGTGTTACTGACTCACAGAAGTGCTTGCGCGTAAGTGGTAAACACAACGACTTAGAGGAAGTTGGTCATGACACCTACCATCACACCATGTTTGAGATGTTGGGCAACTGGTCATTTGGCGATTATTTCAAGAAAGAGGCTATCAGTTGGGCATGGGAGTTCTTGGTGGATGTATTGAAACTCAATCCTGAAGACCTGTATGCCACTGTTTTTGAAGGTTCACCCGAAGAAGGCTTGGAGCGCGACAATGAAGCTGCTGATTATTGGGAACAATTCTTGCCCAAGAGCCACATTATCAATGGCAACAAGCACGACAATTTTTGGGAAATGGGCGATACAGGTCCTTGCGGTCCTTGCTCTGAGATTCACCTCGACTCTCGTTCTGCAGCTGAGAAAGCTGTCGTGCCTGGCTATGAATTGGTGAACAAAGACCACCCCCAAGTAATTGAGATCTGGAACTTAGTGTTCATGCAATATAACCGCAAGGCCGACCAAAGCCTGGAACCTCTGCCAGCCAAGGTAATTGATACTGGTATGGGATTTGAACGTTTAGTGCGCTCTTTGCAGGGCAAACAATCTAACTACGACACCGATATCTTCCAGCCTATCATTAAAGAGATTGGTCGTTTGTCTGGTCATGAGTATGGTAAAGATGAGAAGGTGGATATTGCCATGCGTGTAGTGGCAGACCACTTGCGTACCATTGCCTTCTCTATTGCTGACGGTCAGCTTCCGAGCAATGCCAAGGCAGGTTATGTAATTCGCCGTATCTTGCGTCGTGCCATCCGCTATGCTTATACTTTCTTAGGTCAGAAAGAGGCGTTTATCTATAAGCTGCTACCTATACTAATTCGTGAGATGGGTGCTACCTATCCAGAGTTGGAGGCTCAGCGTGAACTCATTGCTAAAGTAATGAAGGAAGAAGAAGATTCTTTCCTGCGTACTTTGGATAATGGCATCAATCTGCTGAACAAGGCAATGGACGAGGTAAAAGCACAAAACAAGACCGAATTGGATGGTGTGCAGGCATTTACTTTGTTTGACACCTACGGTTTCCCACTCGACCTTACAGAGCTGATTTGCCGTGAGAACGGACTGACGGTTGATGAGAAGCAGTTTGGCGAAGAGATGGAGAAGCAGAAAGCCCGTGCCCGCAATGCTGCTGCTGTTGAGACAGGTGACTGGATAACGCTTCGCGAGGGAGAAACAGAGTTCGTGGGCTATGACTATAGCGAATACGAATGTCACATCCTTCGCTACCGCAAGATAACTCAGAAAAAACAGACTTTCTATCAGATTGTACTTGACTATACTCCGTTCTATGGAGAGATGGGTGGCCAAGTTGGCGAATGTGGTGTAATTTGCAGCGAGTTCGAGACCATCGATATAGTGGATGCCAAGCATGAGAACGGTATGACCGTACACATTGCCAACAAACTGCCAGAGCATCCTGAAGCCAACTTCATGGCATGCGTTGATTTGGAGAAACGTGCTGCCAGTGCCGCTAACCACTCTGCTACTCACCTGCTGGATGCAGCCTTGCGCCAAGTATTGGGTACCCATGTTGAGCAGAAAGGTTCATTCGTTTCACCTGAGACCCTGCGCTTCGACTTCTCTCACTTCCAGAAAGTGACAGATGAAGAGTTGCGTCAGGTAGAACGTATTGTCAATGAAAAGATACGTGCCAATATTCCATTACAGGAGCATCGCGACACCCCATTGGAAGAAGCCAAGAAAATGGGTGCTATCGCTCTGTTTGGTGAGAAATATGGTGACAAGGTTCGCGTGGTGCAATTTGCTGAAAGTGTTGAGTTCTGCGGTGGTATCCATGTGAAGTCAACAGGTCATATCGGTATGTTCAAGATTGTGAGCGAGAGCAGCGTAGCAGCTGGCGTGCGTCGTATTGAGGCCATCACAGGCAAGAAACTTGAAGATATGCTGTACACGATGGAAGATACCATCAAGGACATTCGTGCATTATTCAACAATGCTCCAGACCTGATGGGTACAGTACAGAAGTATATCAATGAGCACGACAGCATGAAAAAGGAAATTGAAAAGTTCCAAGCTCAGGCTGTTGAGAATATGAAGAACCAGTTAGTTGCCCATGCAGAAAACCTTAATGGAGTTAAGTTAGTAAAAGCAGTCCTTCCTATCCCTGCCAATGCTGCTAAAGACCTGGTATTCAAGGTACGAGAGACCATTCCAGAAAACTTATTCTGTGTTATCGGTACTGTAGAAAATGGTCGTCCACTCATCAGTGTAATGATTAGCGAAAACCTGGTAAAAAGCCATGAGCTGAATGCAGGTACTTTGGTACGTGAGGCTGGTAAACTGATTCAAGGTGGTGGAGGTGGACAGCCACACTATGCAACCGCAGGTGGCAAGAATGCTGATGGCCTGCATGCTGCTGTTGAAAAAGTGATTGAGTTGGCAGCATTATAACTCATCTGATTTACAAAACAACGTCATCCATAAACAGGCGTTTTTATCTACTACGGGAGGGCGGTCTTTCTACTACGGGAGGACCGTCCTCCTTCCCGTAGTAGACGGAAATCATTCTTTGGTTGTTAAAATAATCCCGACGAGTTACCGCAATATTTGCTATTACTATGACAAAAGCTTACTATCACCAAAGGGAATGTTTACTACCAGTTGTCGCAGTATCTCCCATGGGTCGTCGCAGTATCTCCCATAGGGGTATAGGAGATACTGGAACGAATGATAACAAATACTGGAACAAGTGATAGCAGATACTGCGATAACCCATGGCAATGCCTCCTTATAAAATCAGTTGTTCCTTGGGGTAATTCACCAAATAGAGAGTGCCTGTAGCACGCGTGAAGGCTGTGTATAACCATTGAAAATAATCGGGCGTAAATGATTCTTCTGGCATGTAGCCCTGATCAAGAAATACGTTCTTCCACTGACCGCCTTGCGCTTTATGACAGGTAACTGCATAAGCATACTTGACTTGTAAGGCGTTGTAATAAGCATCTTCTTTCAATTTCTTCAGGCGTTCACGTTTCTGGGTAATATCAGCATAATCCTCCAATACCTCGTTAAACAAGTGTTCGTTCTCTTCTTTTGTCAAAGCAGGTGCTTCGCTATGCAAGGTATCTAATAGCACAGTAGCCTCCACTTCCATATCGGCATAGTCAGGCAACACCAAAGATACATCAGCAAATCGGAAACCATATAGTTGTCTTTCGTTACGAACCCTACGAACTACTGCCATCTCGCCGTTGGCGATGAAATCGGTCTGTGGATTGTTTTGCAACCAATAATAATTGTTTTTTGACACCATCAGACGGTCGCCCCCCTCCAACTCTGACTCTCGCCATAGTATCTGCGAACGAATGCCGTTATTATATATGTTAGCTCGCTTATTGGAGCGGCAAACTACAATAGTCTCGTCGTCACCATCACATTGGTAGCATTCTTCAAGTTGGGCTATCAACTCATTACCAGGCAATACCTGAATATCAGCAAAGCCAGTTATTTTTATCTTTGGCAAAGCGAAGGAGTCGCCAGAGGCTATCAACTGCCTTAATACGGTAGCATTCCATAAGATACCGGACTTCTGTCCTTGGCGTACTACTTGCGTAAGTGTCTCTTCGAAAACCTGAAGTCCATAACCTCGCAAAGCATCGGCATACAAGGCAGGACTCAAATCCTCTCCTACGGGTGGCAACTGTGCCGTGTCACCCATCAGCATGAGGCGACAACCCTCACCACTATATACAAAATTGATTAAGTCATCTAATAGACATCCAGAGCCAAAAGCAGACCCTGTGAGACCTTGGTTTGATATCATTGAAGCCTCATCAACAATGAAGAGGGTATGCTTAGAGAAGTTTTCACTGAGCGAAAAGTTACCCATATCGGCAGCTACCGTCTGTTGACGGTATATCTTTTTATGGATGGTATAAGCTGGATGACCCGCATAGGATGCAAACACCTTGGCAGCTCTTCCCGTTGGCGCCAACAATACGCATTTCTGCTGAAGCTGGTCGAGTGTCCTAACCAATGCACTGAACAGGGACGTCTTGCCAGTACCTGCATACCCCTTTAAAAGGAATACAGTCTCGTTTTGGGGCAAAAACAAAAAATCTGACAAACTTTTTAGCACTTTTTCCTGCTCAAGTGTTGGTTGATAAGGAAAATTTTCCTTAATTTGCTGCACCAAATGATTTTTTATCATCTTTTATGAATAAAAATTGTTTGCAATGCGCAAAATTAAAATAATTTCTTGTAATTTTGCAGAAAGGAAAATAATAACTAAAAAAAATAATAACATGAAGACAGTATTAAACATTGTTCTGGCTGCCATCGCATTACTATTAGTTTACATCTGCTATGAGAGTGTGCAGGGGCCTGTCAGATTCGAAAATGAGAAAAACATTAGAGACAAAGCCGTTCAGGCTCGTTTGCTGGACATCCGTAAAGCGCAAGCTGAGTATAGCAATACGCACGATCGTCAGTATACAAACAACTTTGACTCTTTGATTTATTTCGTAAAGAACCAGAAGCTCCCTCTCGTGTTCAAGAAGGGTGTATTGAGTGATGCACAGCTTGAAAACGGTCTGACAGAAGCTAAGGCAATGGCTATCATCAATAAGGCTAAGAAGACTGGTAAGTATGATGAAGTTAAGAAGAATGGATTGGAAAACTTCTCACGTGACACTACTTGGGTAGCTGTTATCGATACCATCTTCCCTAAGGGCTTCAATGCAGACTCTCTGCGTTATGTTCCTTTTGGCAATGGCATACAATTCGAGATGGATACCCTGACACAGGTTGCTCGTTCAGGTGCTCCTATCTGTCTTTTGGAAGTGAAGACTCCTTATGAGGCATATCTTGGCGACCTCGACAAGCAGGAAATCATCAACCTGAAAGACCAGCAGCAACAGCTGAACAAGTATTGCGGTCTGAAGATTGGTGACCTAGAGACTGCAAACAACAATGCAGGTAACTGGGAGTAATTCTAATCAGTACATATTATCCATCCGCCTTTCAGCGGATGGATTTTATTTTGCCCTCCTTAACCCTAAAGCTAAGGAGAAGAGTGATTCGTCCACCTATTATGTATATAAGGTAGACGAGTCACTTTCTTTTACAGCCAACCTCAAGCATGCCTTAGACGAACTTGAATGGTTGAGTTACAAGTACAAGGCAGTTCATATCGTCATCGCCACACGGCGCTTTACCCTTCTGCCTTTGGATTTCTTTGAGGACGAACATGCAGAAGCTATCTTCAATCACAATTTCCAGCACATTGACAACGAAGTAGTTGAGTATAACATTCTACAAAAGAACAACACTGTAGTATTATTCGGCATTGACAAAGCTTTGTTGACACTTCTATTCACCCAGTTCCCAGGAGCACAAGTGAAGGCACAAGCAACCTCGCTAATTGAGTACATTACAGAACTAAACTACCACGTGGACAAGCAACAAATGCTATGCCTCATCGCAAAGGACAGTGTTTCCATTGCTGCCATGGAACGCCATAATCTACTACTTTGTAACAATTTCAACTGCCACAATATTGGCGATCGCTTATATTACATATTAGGTTGCTGGAAACAGATAGGCATGAACCAACTTTCTGCTGAACTACTGTTAGCAGATGGCATTTCAGCAACTGAGAATTTGCAACAGGAACTGGCACGTTATATCAGCAATATCACCACTATCACCCCATCATTTGATTTAGAGTCTGCACTATCATGAGAATTGTGAGCGGCATATACAAAGGCAGACGATTTGACGTACCGCATTCTTTCAAAGCACGTCCTACCACTGATTTTGCAAAAGAGAACCTGTTCAATGTATTGAGTAACCTCATCGATTTTGAAGATCAGGTACAAGCACTTGACCTATTCGCAGGTACTGGCAGCATCAGTCTAGAATTCGTGTCTAGAGGATGTGAACATGTATTAAGTGTTGAGAAAGACCGTTGCCATTATGCCTTTATTTGTAAGGTGCTGAAAGAACTAGGTGATACCTCTTGCCAACCCTTGAAGGCAGATGTGTTCAAGTTTATCAGTCATTGTCACCAACAATTTGACATAATCTTTGCCGATCCGCCATATGCATTACCCAACTTAGCCACTCTGCCCGACCTTATTATAGAAAATCAGTTATTGAAAGAGAACGGAATCTTTATTCTGGAACATGGCAAGGATTACAAATTTGAGCAACATCCCTACTTCATGCAGCATCGCTGTTACGGGGCAGTTAATTTTACCTTCTTCCAGCCTACCGTCAAAGCAACGGCGACATCAGTCGGATAAAACTTTCCAGAATCTTTTGCCTGCGGGGACGTTTCTCCCATTGTTTCAGCGTCACTTGCTTACAATCACGTTGGTCTAATAAGAAAATCTCACGTGCTGCCATCGCTACCTGCTCATCATAAATAAAAGCATTGGCCTCAAAATTATGTTCAAAGCTGCGAAAATCCATATTAGTAGATCCTATAGTAGTGATATTGTCGTCGCTTACCATTAACTTGGAGTGAAGGAAACCTTTCTGGTAGAAATACACCTTCACACCAAACTTCAGCACATCCGCCACATAGGATCGGGAGCCCCAATGAGCCATTATAGTATCAGTTTTTTCGGGCAACATCAGTCGTATATCTACCCCAGCCATAGCTGCTGTTTGTAAGGCATTGAGCATAGCCTCTGTAGGTAAGAAATAAGGGGTCTGAATATAAAAGTATTTCTTGGCATTACTTATGGCTTTAATAAGTCCCATCACGATTTCCTGTCCTGGTTGTATGGGGGAACTCGTAACAACCTGTATGAGGGACGAACCCATATCAGCTACCACTGGGAAATAGTGAGCAGATGTCAGTAAGGTACCATCAGTAAAATACCAATCAAGAAGGAAAGCCGTTTGCAAGCCGTGCACCGCTTTACCTTTTATCATCATATGGGTATCTCTCCAAATGCCCCAGGAAACACCATTCACATAACGGTCAGCTATGTTCATACCTCCTATAAAACCTGTATGTCCATCAATGACCACCAATTTACGATGATTACGATAGTTAGCCTTATTGGTAAATAAAGGAAACCTTACCTTCAGGAAACTTCTTACTTCAATGCCAGCCTCCATCATAACATTGAAAAAGGCTTTCGGGGTCTGCCAAGTCCCCACATCATCGTATATCACACGTACTGCCACGCCCTCACGTGCTTTAGCTATCAAAGCATCACGTACCTGATGCCCTATCTCATCATCTGCAAAGATATAAGATTGCAGGTGAATATGGTCTTTGGCCTGTTTCAACTCTCTTAATAGGGTACCTATCCACGAAGATCCAGTAGTAAAAATTTCTGTTTGGTTATTAGCATAGGGAAAGGCATGGTTGGAGTGTTGGAACAAAGATATCAATCCTTCATAATCAGTAGGCACGTCGTTGTCTATTTGAGAGAGGTACTCTGTCTCTGGGCGTTTTAACAGTTTGCTATAGCTGTGACGACTAATAATCTGGTCACGCCTATGTGTTCTGCCAAAGAAGAAGTAGAACACCAACCCTATGACAGGTAAGAAGACCAGCACCAATACCCAAGCGATGGTCTTCACAGGGTTGCGGTTTTCCAGCACCACCACCCAGATGGTGCTGACAATCACCGCTAAGTATATCAGATAAACTGACCACGAAGCAATTAATCTAACAATTTCATTCCATTCAATCATTATTATTCATTAGGTCTGCGACCACCGCCAAAGCCTCCACCTCCAGGAGGACCTTGGAAACCACCAGGACGACCTTGGAAACCACCAGGACGACCACCGGGGCCACCATCAGGGCCACCAGGTCCTCGTCGTTGCTGGCGAGCATTCTTACCTCCAAAGATATTCAAGCGATAGATGAAATGTACCATCACATAGCTATTGATGGCGTTGTACTGATTCACCGAACGGCCATTCGCTGTGAGTGAACGCATGATGGTACTCTGTTTCTTCAGGATATCATATGCTTCTACGCTCAATGATGCGGCACCTTTGAACAACGACTGTGAAATTTGAGCGTTCCAAATCAGTTCGTCACGATTCATGCTCTTATCACTATAACCTCTACGAGCTTGGTTGGTAATATTCGTAGAGATGGTCATGTTCCAAGGCAAAATAATCTGCGTATTAGCACCAAATGAATAGGTATAAGGCTCTTGGTTATTCTGGGTATTTAACTTATTGCGTTCAATATTATAATTAATGGCACCGTTGATGCCGAACTCAAACCAATCGTTACGATAAGCGCCATTCACTCTTTCTCCCAACGTCAGGTTAGTGGTGGTGTTTTTCTGTTCGACATGCGTATTATTGTCCGTCAAGTAGCCCACATTGTTGGTATAACCTGCCTGAGTAAATGTATTGATGGTAAACTTTTGGTTCTTCAAAGCCGTATTATAATTGAACATACCATTCACATTCCAATTGCCATTAATATTTTTCGGCATGGTGGTCCATCCACCTGTCTTCTCGTTATAAATACGACTATTACTGATACTATTCTGAGAGGCATTAAAGAACACATTGGCAGAAATACCGCGTTGTCTTTCTGCATTATAGGTATTATAGAACAAGGTAACCGTATGCGTGAATGATGGCTTCAAACCAGGATTACCTACGCGCACATTCAGTGGATTAGAATAGTCGGCGATTGGCAACAGATTTTCCATGCTTGGCTGAGAACTTCTACCTCGATACTGGAAACGCAGTTGGCTCACCTTCGAGAAGCGATACCTGAAGTCCACATTCGGTGCAAAATTAAACACGTTACGGGTAGTGTCAATCATATAGTCGCCACGCTTGTAAGAAAGAACCGTATGTTGTGGTTCCAAATTAATACCGGCACTCAACTGATATTTCTCACGGTTGAATCGCAAAGTTACCGAACCTTCGTGACTATAGGTACGATATTCAGCATACTTACTCAAGCTGTCCACCTCCGCCTGCTGATAACCTATTGGCAAGTTATCGCCCAATGCCCATGAAAAATCATTAAGATCATAGGTCTTACGATCATTCTTGTTCAAGCCATATTGGAACTCATAGCTAAATTGCAGGAATGTATTCTTAGCAAGTGGTTCACTGTAAGTCACCTGAGCAGAATAAGTTGTATTCTTGGTAGGCGATGCGATAAACTGGTTGCGAATTAACGTAGAATCACCTCCCAATTCGCTCACCAGCTGATAGTAGCGTGTCAGTGACTGGGTATATTGGTCATTGTCATTATCGCCATAGCGGAACTGCCCCCTGAAAGTAATGTTCCTGCCTGCATCATTCAACTTACGGTTAATCTGCAACGAGCTGTTTACAGACAGAGAGTTTTGCTTCATCATGTTAGCGCTCTCGGTCAAGTTCCTGCGGATAGCCTTCAATGGATCTGAATCATCCAAAATATCGAAACTCAGGTAATCGTTGGGATTATCAACAATCTGGTAAGGATCACTTCCAAAGGTTCCTGACTGAGAGTTTGAACCATTATTGGTCTTACCCCAGGAAATCGTTGGACGGAACAATATATTAGTCATTGTGTTGGGTTTCCACTCAATACGCATATTAGCATTCCACTGATTGTTCTTGTTACGACTCATAGAGTTCGTGTTCATGAAAGAGCTGCTGCCATCGAATAGAAAGTTCTCCTGCGAACCGATGTTCACCACATCATTATCTCGCCAATTATACCTGATACTACCTCCCAACTCCAGTTTGTCGGTTTCCGTAGCAAAGCTCATACCCAAAGTCTTGGTAGCAGTCAGACCATTATTTCGTCCAAAACGGAAACCGCCGCCACCGCCACCACCAGAGAAGCCTTGGTCGTTCACATTATTGGCACCGCCCATAAAAGTCAACTGTGTAGAACCATTGAAATAGTTCATCATTGCACGACTGGTATAGCGTTTCTCCGTGCCTGCTCCTAAATCAACGTTACCAAACAAACCCTGATTCATATTCTTCTTCACCGTCAAGTCAAGCACAGTTTCCTCTTCTCCATCTTCAATACCCGTCACACGAGCCATGTCTGATTGGCGGTCATAGGTTTTCAGGTTCTCTACCATATCTACAGGCAAGTTCTTGAGACCCGTCTGCACATCACCCCCAAAGAACTCCTTACCATTCACCATGAGTTTCTTGATATCCTTACCATTAATCTTGATATTTCCCTCATCATCCACCTCGGCACCCGGCAATTTCTTTACCAACTCCTCCAACATGGCTCCTTCAGGTGTACGGTAAGCACTAGCATTATATAATAAGGTGTCTTCTACTACCTGAACTTGTGCAGCCATAGCTGTAACAATCGCCTCACGCAGTGCAATGGCATCCAACTCCATCTTCTTTGTACCCACATCTACATTGGTACGATTGTTGTTCAAAGTGAGTTGTTCAAATATATTCTTGTAACCTATAAAAGAAATCTTCATAAGATACTTACCTGCAGCAACCCTAGGCAATTCAAACGAACCATCATCAAGGGTAGCAGCACCATTTACATAAGTACTATCAGGGAGAGTAAGCATTTGAACGGTAGCTTGGACTACTGGCTCATTAGAATCTTTATCCACCACCTTACCTCTCACAGTGATGTTTCTTGTCTGAGCAACAGCTGATGCTGCCACCAACATTGACATGAATAAAAAGAATAATAGCTTTTTCATTAATTAACTACAATTGATAACAAATTTTGCTTTATGACATCAGTTTGCCTTTCAAGTTTAATATCATCAATCGACATTTAAAATATTTTAAGTTTTTTCGCTCACAAAGATACACCTTTTATAGATAAGTTATATCTTTGCAATCTAAAAATATCATAAAACCATTGATTATGGACAATATAGGAGTTATCCTTTGCCAAGATTTCCAGCACGAGCTTACTGAAACAATAAGTCTTTGTACACCCGATAAGCTATATGTGTTAACCGACGAAACCACACATGAACTGTGCCTACCTTTACTGCAAGGTATCGATGTCATGGTTCAAGCACATCATATAGTGATTGGTGCAGGCGATATTCACAAGAATCTGGAAACGCTGTCATATGTATGGCAATCATTGAGTGAAAGTGGTGCCACACGCCATTCTCTTTTGATTTGTTTAGGGGGTGGTATGGTAACCGACTTAGGCGGTTTTGCTGCCTCTACTTTTAAGCGAGGTATAACCTATATCAATATTCCCACAACTCTATTAGCGATGGTAGATGCTGCAGTGGGTGGAAAGACTGCCATTAACTTCAATGGTTTGAAAAACGAGATAGGAGTGTTTCAGCCAGCATTCCGAGTATTGTTAGAGACAGAGTTTCTCCGTACGCTTGATGCCCACAATCTTTATTCTGGTTATGCAGAGATGTTGAAACACGGTCTTATCAGCAACTACGAGACCTTAAATAAGCTATTGGCATTTGATACGGAAGACATTGACTATGTCGCCCTAAAACAATTAGTAGGTCAATCTGTCTGTGTGAAAGAAGATATTGTTCAGAAAGATCCTAAGGAGCAAGGAATTCGCAAAGCATTAAATCTTGGCCATACCATAGGCCATGCTTTCGAATCTTTGGCATTAAGCCAACAACGGCCCATCCTGCACGGATATGCTGTAGCCTGGGGATTGATATGCGAACTCTATCTCTCACATGTATGCACACAATTCCCTCGCGACGTCATGCGCCGCGTTATTCATTTCATCCATGAAAACTATGGAACATTCAACTTCACTTGTGACGATTATGAACAGCTTTACCAATTCATGCAGCACGACAAAAAGAATAAGGGAGGCATTATTAACTTCACTCTGCTAAACGATGTTGGTGAATTACGTCTTAACCAGACGGCTTCTCAAAGCCTCATCTATGAAACACTCGATTTCTATCGTGAAAATATGGGAATCTAAAATAACACCCTCTAAATCAATGATTTAGAGGGTGTTATTTGTAGTGGAGCGGGGATTCGAACCCCGATTACATGCGTGAGAGGCATGTGTCCTAGCCCTTAGACGATTCCACCAATTAAATTAAGAACGTTACTCATTTTGTACACCCTCAGGGGCTCGAACCCTGGACACCCTGATTAAGAGTCAGGTGCTCTACCAACTGAGCTAAGGGTGCGTCGCTCATAATTGCGGTTGCAAAGGTATGAGTTTTTTTGCTATCTACAAAACTTTCCTTTGTTTTTTTTCATCATTTTATAAAAAAGATTACTCAAAGGTATATAGTTCTGTAGGTGTCGAACGTTTCAAGGCACATAATTCCACATCCCTACCCACAACAATACCAGCTTGTTTTAAACGCAGTTCAACAGTCTTATACGCCAAATCGGGATGGTTGTTATCTTTACTGAGGTGACAAAGCCAGATGTTGCGCAAATGAGGAGGCCAATGAGTAGCAAGAAACTCAGCCGTATCAGTATTGCACATGTGACCTTTATCACTAGTAATACGTTCTTTAAGATAAGATGGATAAGGGCCCATCTTCAGCATCTCAGCATCATAATTGGCTTCAATAATAAGGTAATTGGTTTTTAAGATATATTTCTCAACAGTAGGAGTAATATGTCCTAAATCAGTAATAAAACAGAAAGTCTTACCATCAACCTCAATACAATACCCTACATTGTCTGTACCATCGTGGGGTACTTCAAAGGATTCAATGGTAAAATCGCGAATCTTCAAGGGCTGGTACTTCTCCAGTTTTTTAGCACTTACGCCTAATTTTTGGGTCATACAATAACTCTTACTTATACCCAGATGAATCTGAGAAGTGGCATAGATCGGCAAAAAAAGATTTTCTCCGAGCACTCCTACCGATTTGATATGATCTGCATGGTCGTGAGTGACAAACACTGCCAAAACATTCTCCATTGGAATACCCACATCTTTTAATCTTTTCTTAATGGTACGTATGCCTATACCAGCGTCAATGAGCAGTCCATATGTGTCGGTTCCAAGATAGTAACAGTTACCGCTACTACCACTGGCCAAACTCATAAATCTAATCTTCATTATTCACTTTTCTTATTGGAATGCAAAGATAGTGCATGTTGAATACAAAAACAAATAAGCTCACTTATTTGTTTTGTTGAGGCCTGGCCTATCTTTTTTAAAGATAATGCAAGTTGAACACAAAAAACAGGTGTCTTTGCACATAAAGACACCTGTCTATATAAGGAAGCCGCACTGAGTATTAGATGAAGATGAAACTCCGAATGACATGTTTTGAGAGCCCAATCCCTTTGTAATCCACCGACTCTAAGTTACCCTTTCGGGCGTGGCCCGCCATTAGGATATGGAGCTTGTCTCGGTATTTCTTTAATAATTGATGAGTTTCCCGATCGCATCAATGCGGCTTGTTATTCTCATCATCTGTTTACAAATATAAAACATTGAAAATTAAAATGCAAGCAAACAGAGAAAAATTTTTACTTACCTCACATCACAGTTTGATAAACAAACAGAAAGGCAAGCCCTAAAAAGAGCTTGCCTTGACAACCCAATATTCTTTATAACAGCCGGTTAAGCTGCCTTTGCCTTAGCAACGATAGCCTTGAAAGCCTCTGGATGGTAAACTGCTAAGTCTGCCAATACCTTACGGTTAATTTCAATACCAGCCTTATGCAAAGCACCCATCAGTTTAGAATAAGACATACCTTCCAGACGAGCGGCAGCGTTAATACGCTGAATCCACAATGCACGGAAATTACGCTTATTAGCCTTACGGTCGCGGTATGCATACAACAGACCTTTCTCCCAAGTATTCTTGGCAACGGTCCATACGTTCTTTCTCGCACCAAAGTAACCTCTGGTTAACTTTAAAATTTTTTTTCTCTTTGCTCTAGAAGCAACATGATTTACTGATCTTGGCATAGTTTTTTGTTTTTTTGAATGTTAGCGCCACAGTCTTCTTGCTATGGTCTTTACGGCTAAAACACTCGGTTAATAACTAAATTTCTCTTGCTCTACTTATCGGATAGCCAGAAGCTCGCGAACCTGACGAACATTGGTCTGGTCAACGATAGTCGAGTAACACAAGTTTCTCTTCTGCTTCTTAGTCTTCTTAGTCAAGATATGACTATGATAAGCATGCTGTCTCTTAATTTTACCTGTTCCGGTAAGAACGAATCTTTTTTTAGAACCGGAGTTAGTCTTAATCTTTGGCATCTTACTGTTTAAATTTATTTAATTAATATATATGGCAACGCACTATACCTATGGCGTTACTCATTTTCCGTCTCTGGCGTCGAAGTAGAAGTAGCAACTGGCTTTTGAGGCTTTGGCTGGTTGTTCTTAGATTCGACATTTTTCTTTTTGATGATTTCCTTCTTAGGAGCCAATACAATGGTCATTTTCTTTTTCTCCAATACAGGCATCATCTCAACCTTAGCATATTCTTCTAAGTCATTAGCGAAACGCAACAGAAGCACCTCACCTTGTTCCTTGAAAAGAATAGAACGTCCTTTGAAATAGACATACGCACGAACCTTGTTACCATCTTTCAAGAAGGAGATAGCATGGTTCTTCTTGAAATTGAAATCATGGTCATCAGTCTGAGGACCAAAACGGATTTCCTTTACTTCGGTCTTCACCTGCTTAGCCTTCATTTCCTTCTGGCGTTTCTTCAACTGATAGAGGAATTTCGAATACTCTATCACACGGCATACAGGAGGCTGTGCAGTGGGTGAAATCTCTACCAAATCGGCTTCGTGTTCTTCGGCAATACGCAAAGCCTGAGCAATAGGATAAACTTTCGATTCAATGTTGTCACCAACAATGCGAACTTCCTTAGCTCTAATCTGACCGTTTATACGATATTGGTCTTTATTATCGTCTTTCATTCAATATAAATAGTACTATTTCTAAAAACGCGGCGCAAAGTTACCACTTATTTATCATATTTTGAACTTCTTCGCTAATTTTTTTAGCAAAATCTTCAAATTTCATCGTCCCCTGGTCACCAGTGCCCTGTTTTCTTACTGAAACTTCACCATTTTCCGACTCTTTTTCACCCACTATCAACATATATGGGATGCGCTTCATTTCGTTATCACGAATTTTACGACCAATTTTCTCGTTACGGTCATCCACCAAAGCACGAATATCGAATTGCTTCAAGTACTTCTGCACTTTAGCAGCATAATCATTGAACTTCTCACTGATAGGTAAAATAGCTACCTGATCAGGGGTAAGCCACAATGGGAACTTACCTGCAGTATGCTCTATCAGCACAGCTACAAAACGTTCCATAGAGCCAAATGGTGCACGATGAATCATCACAGGGCGATGCTTTAGGTTATCAGAACCAGTATATTCCAACTCAAATCGTTCAGGCAGGTTATAATCCACTTGAATGGTACCCAACTGCCAACGACGACCGATAGCGTCCTTCACCATGAAGTCAAGTTTAGGACCATAAAAAGCAGCCTCACCATATTCAATTTTTGCAGGCAAGCCCTTTTCCTGACAAGCCTCAACAATAGCACGTTCAGCACGTTCCCAGTTCTCATCAGTACCAATATATTTCTCATGATCATTAGGGTCACGGAGTGAAATCTGAGCTTCAAAGTTTTGGAAATCCATCGACTTGAATACGATAGAGATGATATCCATTACACGCAAGAACTCATCTTTCACCTGATCAGGACGGCAGAAAATATGTGCATCATCTTGCGTAAAACTACGTACACGAGTAAGTCCGTGCAGCTCACCACTCTGCTCATAACGACATACAGTGCCAAACTCTGCAATACGCAAAGGCAGATCTTTGTAAGATCGAGGACTGTTCTTATACATCATACAGTGATGAGGACAGTTCATGGGTTTCAAGAAGTACTCCTCACCCTCTTCTGGTGTATGAATAGGCTGGAAGGAATCCTTACCATAATGTGCATAATGACCAGAAGTAATGTACAGCAACTTATTGCCGATTGGTGGAGTTATCACCTCCTGATAGTCATAACGAGCCTGAATACGGCGCAAGAACTCTTGCAGACGCAAACGTAAAGCAGCACCCTTAGGCAACCACATTGGCAAGCCCTTGCCAACAGTTTCAGAGAACATAAACAAATCCATCTCCTTGCCAATCTTACGATGGTCGCGTTTCTTGGCTTCCTCAAGCATTACTAAATACTCATCCAAAAGTTTCTTCTTTGGGAAAGAGATACCGTAGATACGAGTCATTTGCTCACGATTGGCATCACCACGCCAGAATGCAGCAGAAACGCTGGTCAACTTGATGGCTTTGATAGCGCCTGTATTCATCAAGTGAGGACCGCGGCACAAATCGGTAAATGCGCCTTGAGTATAGGTAGAAATCGTACCATCTTCGAGGTCTTGATCTATGTGCTCACACTTATACAACTGACCATCGGCATTGAACAACTTCAAAGCATCAGCCTTAGACACCTCACGGCGGACCAGCTCTTCTTTCTTCGCAGCCAGTTCCTGCATTTTCTTTTCGATAGCAGGCAGGTCACCTTCTTTAATGACCACACCTTCTTTTGGCATGACATCATAGAAGAAACCGTTTTCAATAGCAGGACCGAAACCAAACTGTATGCCAGGATATAGCTCCTGCAACGCCTCTGCCAACAAGTGTGCACTGGTATGCCAGAAAGTATGCTTACCCTCTTCATCATCCCACTTGTAAAGCACAACCTTGGCATCCTCGTTGATAGGACGGTTCAAATCGTAGGTCTCACCATTGACACCACAAGACAAAACATCCTGTGCCAATCGAGAGCTGATGCTCTCTGCAATCTGCAAACCGGTAACTCCACTTTCGTACTCACGTACAGAGCCATCGGGAAATGTAATCTTTATCATATTTCTGTTTCCTTATAATTCAAACAATTGAGATGCAAAATTACGAAAAATCGAGAGTAGAACAAAAAGAACTTGTTTTTTTTTATGCCGAGATGTAGTATTTTATCTATTGGTAGTGATTTCTATTGGAAGAAGAACCATTCATGAACAAAATGATGAACACTAAGCATAAAAATAGCTAGAAACTACTCAGTAAAACGTTTGATGACATTGTAAGCAGAGGCAATACCCAATTCTCCTGCCTTACTTAAGTCAGCAATACCCTGTCGGTTATTCCCTAAGAAAATGTTGGTAAGTCCACGATTATAGTATGCTTCCGCAAAATCAGGTTTCATCTCAATGGCTTTATCATAGTCCGCGATGGCAGAACGATATTCCTTCATCTGTGTAAGCAAACAAGCGCGGTTGTAATAACCATATACGAAGTCTGGAGCCAACTCTATCACCTTGTCAAGATCACGACGCACCAAGGTATAGTCCATGGTCTCCACTTTATCCACCTTCAATTGTCCCGTCAGAGGTATAGTAGTTTGCTGGGCTTGGTTTTCTGCTGTTTGATACTCAAACTGCTTAAATCTAACGATGGCTCGCATAAAATAGGCAGGAAAGAATGAATCATCTATCAAAATACACTGCGTATAATCGCTAATGGCATTCGAAAAATCTTGCACCAAATAGAAATCCATTCCTCGCATAAACCGTTTCATCGGATCACTCTCATTGGTCACAATATCTGCACTGTGCTGATCGATGAGAGAAAAATGTAAATTCACCTGGTTAGCATCTAAAGGTGCCTCATTATTAGTAATCAACAAGTCACGGTAGAAAGTCTTGCTATGATTAAGTTCATCCACATAACGATAATAATGCATTGTTCTCTTCAAATCAGCAGTCCTTTCATAGAAGGTAAACACAAACATACCCTCAGGCTTTATCGTTACATTTCGATCCTGCACCTTACCCCTGCTATCATTAGCATAACTACGGTTCGTCTCAGTATCATCAGCGATGACTAGCTTATGATAATTCTCCACATTCTTGTCACTGCGTTTTCGCGTAGTGCTGGCAGCATCTTCTTGCTCAACTTCATCATTTGCGTCATTACCTTGAGCAGGTTTGTTGACAGATGGGTTATTCAGTCTGTCAATCTGTGCCCGCATGATAGCGAACTCGTCTTGCTGGGCGCCTCTAGTATCACCAATTTTCCTACGAGCCTCTGCACGCTGGTAATAACCAGCTGTAAACTCAGGGTAAATAGAAAGTACTTTGGAAAAGTCCATGATAGCACCTCTATAATCACCTGTCTGAGAACGCAACAAACCACGGTTATATGTAGCCATCATATCATCAGGGTCGATATTCAGCACAAAGTCGAAATCTTCAATAGCCCTATTATCATCACCCACTTGCGCACGCAACAAACCACGATTATAATGTCCCATGAAATTGCCTGGATCAATATCCAATGCAAGGTCGTAGTCACTCATGGCACCACGTAAGTTGTTCTGATGAAAACGCGCCAAGGCTCTGTTAATATAGTTACCAGCATTTTTGACGCTTAAACGGATGGCCTGATCAAAATCTTCCTCCGCTTCATGATATTTCCCTTGCTTAAGTTTAACAATAGCTCTGGCACTCCAGCCTCCTGGCTCAAATTTTTCCAATTCTATTGCTTTATCATAATCTATCAGTGCTTGAACAGTATCTTTTTCGTTCAGCAGCACCTCACCCCTCATTAGATATGCTGTAGCGTATCGAGGTGCCACTTCCAATAAACGGTTTAAGTCTTCTTTGGCCAAGTCATATTCTTTCTGCTGCATGTGGCAAAGAGAAAGGTTGTGCCATAGCACCACATTCTCGGGATCAAGGCGCAAAGCTGCTGTATAGTCTTGTATGGCATCTGTATAGTTCTGCTGACGAATACGTGCTAAGCCCCTAATCTGATAAGCACCCACAACAAAGGGATTCCTTTCTATTGCCAAATTACAATCCCTTTCTGCACCTACATAATCATCGAGATAGAATTTCGCCATACCCCTATAAAAATAAGGCTCGTAGAGAAAAGGCTTAGCGCTGATAATTTGATTGAAGTATTGAATAGATAAGACATAATCCTCAAAATATAATGCGTTCCGAGCAATAGCCATCACTCGGTCTGTATTAATCTGAGCCATCAGAAAATTGGGCACAAAAAATAGTAGTAATAGTAGTTTGCGTATGTTCATTCTTTATTTTAAATCTTGACTGCCTTATAACGATAGGCACAACGGACTTTACCTTTTAACATAGCACTAAGCTTGCCTCTAATCATCTGTTTACGAAGTGTAGAGATGTGATCAATAAACATCTTGCCATCCAAATGATCAAACTCATGCTGCATCACCCTTGCCAAATAGCCTTCCACCATCTCATCATGTGGTTGCAAATCCTCGTCAAGATATGTCACATGAATTTTGACAGCTCTTTTCACATTCTCGTGAATGCCAGGCAGGCTCAAACAACCTTCTTCCATATCTTCCAACTCGCCACTGGTTTCAAGGATATGTGGATTAATGAATGCCTTACGATAACCTTTGAACTCAGGGAATTCATCTGACAGCACATCTAAATTAACAACAACCACACGAATAGGCAAACCAATTTGAGGAGCTGCCAAGCCAACACCTTCTGCAGCGTCCATCGTTTCATGCATATTGGCTATCAACTCCTTCAAATTAGGATAATCTGGAGCTATATCTTCCGCTACCTTACGTAATACTGGCTGTCCATAAATATAAATTGGTAAAATCATATCTGCCTTATTTATCTTTCTAATGTTTATTCTCCATATACGACTGCAGGATAATAGTAGCACTTATCTCATCTACCAACGCCTTATTCTGCCTGTCTTTCTTCTTCAGTCCTCCATCAATCATAGCACGATGTGCCAATACAGAAGTAAATCGTTCGTCCACATACTCTATGGGTATGGCAGGAAACAATTTCTTGAAGCGATTGACAAAAGGTGTGATGTTCGCCATATTATCCGATGCCTCATTGTTCATCTGCTTTGGTAATCCAATGACTACCCTCTCTACTGCTTCTTTAGCCATATAGTCAGCAAGAAAAGTCATCAGCTGTGCTGTAGGTACGGTTGTCAATCCATTTGCAATGATTTGCAACTGATCCGTAACAGCAATGCCTGTACGCTTTCTTCCATAATCTATTGCCAAAATCCTTCCCATATGCTAACACTTTGCAAAAATACGAATATTATTTGAGAACAGAAGTGAAAAAAGTCTATAATATGAAAAAAGGGTACTCAAAACTGAGCACCCTTTTTCACATATAGAGTTGATTCTAATTACTCAACACCCATGATTACGACGCGAGTTGTTTCACGATCGCCGAACATATTGTCAACACCACCGTTAGAAACGATCTCGAGCTGGCTTGAAGGAACGCCCTCAGCAACGAGTGCATCGTAAACAGCCTTTGCACGAGCGTCGGTTAACTTCTGGTTGAGGCTTGAGCTACCAGTAGCCTTGTCAGCATAAGCCTGTACTTTGAAAGTACCACCGCTGGCCTTGATGCCCTCAGCAACCAACTTGATAGTTGCATTAGCATACTTATCAAGCTTAGAGCTACCAATCTTGAAGAAGATAGGAGTCTTGTTGAACTTGGTCTCAGTAACAGTCTTAGTCTCAGTAACAGTGCGAACCTCAGCAGGTCTGTTCAGGCAATCTGCCAATTCTTTGCGCAGACGGTTGATCTCGTCTGTCAAAGCTGAAGTGTCAACCTTCTGGTTAACTGGAACGAACTTCTTGCCACCGAAGGTGTAAGTCAAACCAGCGCCAGCATAAATGC
>JAEEGL015693497.1_pt1 | contig 55655 bp, 50 predicted proteins | sample 9134231 | NCBI WGS metagenome assembly JAEEGL01 (sample SAMN16246548, study PRJNA631951) | gut metagenome | biome: gut microbiome; feature: rumen; material: fiber-attached | host: Bos | place: Iran: Karaj | collected 2018-10
ATGCGGCTCTCAACCGAGAGTTGAGGAAGGTGGTCGAAATTTGCGACATCCTTTTGAGTAGTTTGCAGCGACCTCTTTGCCACAGCACGTTCTTTTATAGTTAATCATTTTTCTCTAATAGCCCATTGAACTTAGTCATCGAGGTGGCCTTGATATCATCCACGATATCGATATAGGGTTTCATGGAAGAATAGTCACTGTGGCCGGTCCATTTCATCACGACGTTCGGCGGGATGCCCAGGGACAGGGTGGTGACGATGAAAGTGCGACGTCCGGTGTGGGTGACGACGAGTTCCCACTTTGGATGGATTTCATCGGTGCGGACGTTGCATATATAGAGGTACTTCCATATATACAAATTCTTGCTAACTTTGCATGATTTAAAATGACACTCGATATGCAGGAGCAGAACAACAATACAGAAATCAAGAAAAGGATGCTTTCAGGCATCCAACCGAGCGGTGATCTTCATCTTGGAAATTACCTTGGAGCAATCAAGAACTGGGCTGACAGGGTGAACGACTATGAGTGCTACTACTTCATGGCCGACCTTCATACGATTACTGTGAGGCAGGACCCGGCAGACCTCCGCCGCCGTTCAATCAACCAGCTGGCGCAGTACATAGCCTGCGGCCTTGATCCCGAGAAGAACGTCCTTTTCCTGCAGTCACATGTTCCTGCACATTCACAGCTCGCATGGGTTCTGAACTGCTACACGATGTTCGGTGAGCTTTCCCGCATGACCCAGTTCAAGGACAAGTCCGCCAAATATTCCAACAACATAAACGCCGGCCTTTTCACCTATCCCGTCCTCATGGCTGCCGATATTCTTCTTTACCAGCCCGATTTCGTGCCGGTAGGTGAGGACCAGAAGCAGCATGTGGAAATCTGCCGTGACATAGCTCAGAGGTTCAACAGCATCTACGGTGACGTGTTCAAGATTCCCGAGCCGATGATCGCAAAGACCGGTGCAAGGATTTACGGACTCACGACTCCGGACGCGAAGATGTCCAAGTCAATCCCTGACGGATGCGTCTTCCTGATGGATTCTCCGGATGACATAAGAAGGAAATTCAAACGTGCCATAACAGACTCTGACACAGAAAACTGCGTGCGCTTTGACAAGGAGAACAAGCCGGGTGTTTCCAACCTGATGAGCATCTATTCGACCTTAACCGGCAAGACCATCGCCGAGATCGAGCAGGAGTTCGAAGGCAAAGGATACGGTGTGTTCAAACCGGCGGTAGGTGATGTGGTCATCGAGCATCTGCGTCCTATCCGTGAGGAGGCTGAGCGTCTAATGAAGGACAAGGCCTATCTCAACCAGGTCTATATGGACGGAGCCCAGAAGGCATCCTATATAGCCAACAAGACTCTCCGTAAAGTCTATAAGAAAGTCGGTTTCTACCAGATTTAGATTATCACCACGGTATATGATTACAGCCCCCGTTTTCCTGATCGGAAAGCGGGGGACATTCTTGCAGCGTCATGAAGTCATCTGGCTTCGGCGGGTAAAGCCGTGGGGTTGTGCACGTCGGTCAGCATGATTGCTGTTTTCATCGTGCTGAAGAGCTCATGATTTGGAGACCTTTGAGGTCATACCGCTGACCGGGACGAAGAAACATGAAATCCTCCAACCCCTTGTGATGGATGGCGACATAGGATTTGCCGATGACGGCGAAAGTGTCTCCGTGGACTTCGATGGCGGTGGATTCGTCAATGCCGATGCCGATATAGTCCGGAGCCACCTTTATGAAGTTCTGAAGGTCATGCTGGCGGTTCCTAACGAGAATATGCTGGTCAATGGCCGTCCTTTTCATGAAACCGAGTCCCTGGGTATGGTCTCCGATAAGGATATCGGGTCCCGAAGTGTCTCCCCTCCAGAGGAGTGAACCCTGGATGCTGGCCCCGGCCGAAGACCCGGCTATGACCCCGCCTCTTTGGAGAAGGTTCCACATCTCCTGGTGGGCCAGGGTGTTGAGGTACACTTCCGAAATCCTCCACTGCCTTCCTCCCGTGAAGTAGATTCCGGAAGCTGTCTTCAGCGGAGCTATCTTTTCGGGGTCATTAGCTTCAGTGATGTCCTTGAGGTGCATCCTCGTTACCGAGAAGGAATATTCTAGGCGGTTCCTCAGCTCCACAAGGGCGGTAGTGTGATAGTCATCCTCTTCCCCTGAGGCGTTTGTGATCACCACGATCTCCGCACCCTTGCCTCCGGCAAGTTCGACGAAGCGGTCCCAGATTTCAGGGGTGACGGTGCCACCTCCGATTATTATGAGGGACCCTTTCTCGGGGCCGTGGACTGTCGGTGAGTTTACCGCTGTCGGCTTCTGTGCACCCATCTGGAGGCAGACAAGGCAGAGTGCGATGATGTGAAGAAGTGATATTCCTCTTTTCATTGTATGATGTTTTTTGTTTGTCAGCGGAAAGAAGGGTGATAGGCCGTCGATAAAGTCCCTTTTTATCTTCTTCCTATGCTCTCGAGATATTTTATCAGGAACTCGGGACGGTCAGTCTGAATTATGGAAGTGCCGAGGTCCAGGATGGGTGTGTACACTACCTCGGGATCTCCGCTCTCGAATGCCAGGTCATCCTCATAACCTCCACAAAGTGAACCCCAGATAGTGTTCACCCAGATTTTGGAACCGTCGGAGAGAATCTCTTTTGCGACTTCTTTCACATTGTCGTCCAACGTGGAGAAGCATATCTCATACGCCAGCTGCGGCTCTTCGGGAGCGATGTAGTCTTCCAGAAGGGCCTTCTGCGAAGCGTTGTTCACATCCAGGACCGGCATGAACATCATGTTCCTTTCGTGTGAAGAGAGTTTCTCCTTCACTTCGGAAAGGGGCTTTCCGCCTTTTATCAGCACTTGCTCAGTCATTCCGAGCTTTTCTGTTATCTCCAGCACCATGTCATAATAGTTGTACCCATGGTCGACGTTCACCACGATCCTTCCTTTGCAGACTTCCAGGGCTTCCTCGAGTGTCGGTACCTTGAGCCCCTGTTTACGGACATTGTGTGCTGTCTTCAGGTCGAATTCCTGTATCTGAGCGTATGTGAAGTCGCTTATCCTTCCGCTGCCTGTCGTCATACGGTCAAGGGTGTGGTCATGGCTGAGCACAAGGACGCTGTCCTTTGTGAGCTTGAGGTCCAGTTCCATCACGTCGACCCCCATCTTTATGACTGACTCTATCGCGGGAATCGAGTTCTCCGGGAAATTCCTCCAGTCTCCTCTGTGGGCGACAACTACTACATATCTTGAGTCCGGGTCATGAAGAGCGGCCACGACTTTGGAAGCCTTGTCGGGAAAGTCTTCGGATCTGCGTGAAGAACAAGAACAAAAGAGGCAAATCACCAATGGTAGAATGAATAACGGGCGTCGCATAATTACTTGGTTTGAGGCGATTGGCTGAAACGGACTCTCCGGCTGCCACATTGCAAATATAGGACTTCTTTTTGTTCGCCGATAACTTCATGCAAGGAAAGGAGTATGCTTACTGAAAGAGCGGTTTCGCTGAAAGATATCCACTTATGTTTTGAGGGTGAGGTTATTTTGCCTAATATTGCACCCGAATTCAAAAGCGGCTCTTGAGGCCGTGTTGCACAATCAAGAAAATCTGATGAAAAAGATAATATCAGTATTGGCGGCAATGCTCATGATATGCGTTGCTGGTTTCGCACAGAACCAGACCGACACCGCCCCGAAGATGAACAAGAAGAACCTTGTTGTCAAGGAGTGGAACACCTCCATGAAAGGGAACAGGGTGATGGACCATATCACTATCTATTCCCCTGACGGGAAGAAGATAGAGGAGGCGGAGTACGATGCTTTCGGAAAACAGAAATGGCGCAAGCGTTACGAGTGGGGAGAGAACGGGCTCATGCAGCGGGAACTCGTCTACGATGAGCGCAACAAGCTTGTCGACTACAAAAAGTTCGAATACAACGAGTTCGGAAAGAAAAAGACCCAGTACACTTACGACCCGAAAGGTAAGCTGATTTCGACGAAGGTATACGAATACATCTCCCAGGATGCCTGATAAACCCCATACGGAAATTGACGAAGCTGTCCGCCCGATCCCGCCTGTTTCTCTTGAGCAGATGGATGGGGTCAAGCTCCTGAACCGTGTCGATACCAAGTACCTCACTGACGGGAACACCCTTCTGGGAGTGCTTTCCGACGCCATGGATAAAGGGTATCTCGCCCTTGAGGCCCAAGGTGAGAAGGTGAGTCCATACAACTCCATATATTATGATACGCCTGCCCTCAAGATGTTCCTAGACCACCATAGCAAGCGTCTTGTCCGCCAGAAGGTGAGGACCAGGGTGTACGTGAATTCAGGAGAGGCCTTCCTTGAGATAAAAAGGAAGAACAACCACGGGCGTACGAAGAAAAAACGCACTCCGATTCCGCTGGCGGAAATGGAGGGATTCGCCTCCGATGAGAAAGCCGTGGCTTATCTTACCCGGCATTCGGATTACACAGTGGACATGTTGAGCCCTGTCCTTTCCACCCAGTTCCGCCGGATAACCCTCGTGAACCCTGAAAAGACGGAGAGGATAACTATAGATACTGACCTTTATTTCAGGAACTTCCGTACCGGGAAGAGCGCTTCTTTGGAAGACGCCGTCATCATTGAGCTCAAACAGAGCGGGCACTCTTCCAGCGTGATGAAAAGGATACTGAATGACCACCGGGTGAAACCGGTGCGGGTCAGCAAATACTGCATAGCGGTCACCCTCACTGACTCCGGAGTGAAAAGCAACCGTTTCAAAGTGAAGGTCCGCGGCATAGAAAAAGTGATAAACAAAAAAATATCAACGATATGATATCAATGCAAGATTTCGGCGAATTCGCCCTTGAGGATGAAGACATCTTCGACGTCCAGGCGATAACCGACGCGATGATGACAACCGGCCAGTCCATCACCGAACTCGCGATACGTTTCTTCCTGAACCTGCTGGTGTGCTGGATTCTGGTGCACTGCTTCTACTACAGGAAGAGCAGGAGAAGGGACTACTATTTCACTTTCATGCTCTTCTCCTCGGCGATGCTGATGCTCCTCTACATCATGGGCAACGTCGAAGTGGGTGTCGGCCTGACCCTCGGCCTTTTCGCCATTTTCGGTGTGATACGCTACCGTACCGAGACCGTCCCTATAAGGGAGATGACCTACCTTTTCGTCATCATAGCGCTGGCGGCGATGAACGGACTCGCCCCTCTGTACAGGATGGTAGGCGCCGGATCGAATGACGCCCATTATGTCCTTTCCGGAGGCACCTTGGCCATAATGCTGATTTCCAACGCGCTTGTTGTCTGTCTCATCTGGGTGCTTGAGAGCGAGAAGCTTATGAAGCATACCTCCACCAAGCTTGTCCTCTATGACAGGATCGACCTCATTGTTCCTGAAAAGAGGGAAGAGCTGGTCGCTGATCTTGAAAAGAGGGTGGGAGTGAAAGTGGACAACCTGGAAGTCGGACATGTGGATTTCCTTAGGGACGCCGCCTTCATAAAGATATTCTATACCCTTGATAAAGGACAGACCGGATCGGTTGACTCCATAACTAGGGCCAAGGATTTTGTGGAACAATAATGCTTCAGCCGATGAGAACACGTATGCTTGTCCTGTGCGCCGCTTTGGTGCTTTTCCCGTTACTTGCTGCAGCTCAGGTGACCGAAGAGGACCTTGAGAATGATTTCGGGGCGAGGGTCAACCTCTCGCTTGACAAGAGGATAGTGAAGGGCTTCCATGTGATAGCTGACGCCGAGGGACGTCTGTCAGATGACTTCAAGACTTTCGGAAGATATCAGGCCGGTATAGGTCTCACCTATAAAGCTTATGATTTCCTGAAGTTCGGAGCGGGTTACACCTTCATTGAGAAGAAGAACAGTTCCGGCATATGGAAACCCCGTCACCGTGCTTACGCGGACATGACCCTCACTCTCAAGACCGGACTGTGGAAATTCTCCCTCAAGGAAAGGATCCAGCTCACTCACATGGATGTGGGCAACCGTTTCCAGAAAGTCCCCAACGCTGCTGAACTCAAGAGCAGGGTCAAAGTCTCCTACAAGCCTTCGGCGGTTATCGAGCCGTACGCCTACTTCGAACTCCGCACAAGGCTGAACGATCCCGCTTGTACCGCCACATGGAGCACGACATCGGAGTCTTACTCGGATTATTCTTTCAAGGGTTATACCGACTTGTACAACAACCGTTTCAGAGGTGCGATAGGAACCGTGTACAATTTCGACAGCAGGAACTCTCTTGACATCTTTCTTCTGGGGGACTACTGCTACGAGAAGAATATCGACACCAACGCCGAAGGCACGAAGCTCAAATCCCTCACTTACAAGAGGAATCTGAATTTCTCCCTGGGAATCGGCTACACTTTCAGTTTCTGACGCCGTTCCCTTTACGGCAAAACGCCTGCTCTCCGCCCTCTGGACAATTCTCCATACGGGCGGGGATTTTTCTTTCACTGGGGGAGTGATGTTTCACCCGGCAGTCAAAAAAACGGAAATTTTGTTGCGCTTTGCTTTCCTTATCCAAAATAAAAATCATATCTTGCGGAAGAATTCCCGCCAGAGGGTGAAAACCCTTCTGCGGGTTTATTTTCCCTTATCCCCGAAAGCGGAGGGAAAGCGGACTGCAAAACCCCGAAAGATATGAAACAGATCCGTATATCGGTTGAAAAGCTCAAGATCGGTGATGATGAAGAATGGACCGGTCTGGAGCGGGAGACCCATTACTCAAAAGATGGTCTGCTTCTTTATGAGTACCGTTACGGTCATGAGCAGGAACGGGAAACCGTCTATAAATACAACGAAAACGGCCAGCTTGTATCAAAGACCGTCGAAACGGAAACCGGTTCCGTCATGGAAGTGAGTTACTCTTATACGGAGGACGGAAAGATTTCCGAGATAAGAAGGGTCTTGGACGGAGGTGATGCCGTCCAGGTGGAACGTAACATCTGGAGTGATGACGCATCCGAATGCAAAGTCATCTATGAGGAGAAACTCTCTGACGGTACCATCAGTTCATGGAGCTATGACGAGAAGTACAAGGTCGATCTTCTCGTGAAGTCCGTCAGGCATTCCCCGGACGGGAAAGTCATGGAGATCGAAACTTACTCACATTATCCCGACGGGACTCTCATGGAAGAGGTGCTGACGATCATTTCCGAGGCGGACGGCACACCTGTGGAGGAGACCGTCACCCGCTCTTATAACAGGAACGGTGAACTCGTACGTGTCTCCCATCCCGGGGACGAAGTGTTCGAGTTCACTTATGAACTGGACGAGGAAGGGAACTGGACAGGGATGAAGATATGGGACCACGCGGGAACCCTCCACGAGGAGTTCGTACGTGAAATCGCCTATTGGGATGATGACGAAGAATAGAGAGAAATAAAAGAATATCAGATAATTAACATCGAAAGAAAGTAAGAGATGGCATTATTCAGACAGGAACTGGCTATTGACTTAGGAACAGCCAACACCGTCATTTTCAAAGATGACGAAGTGGTGCTCGATGAACCGAGTATCATCGCCGTAGAGACCAAGTCAGGAAAACTGATGGCCCTCGGCCATGTTGCTCAGCAGATGGAGGAACACACTCCTCCGAAGATTTCGACGATCCGTCCCCTCATGAACGGAGTCATAGCGGACTACGATGCGGCTGAGCAGATGCTCACCGGCTTCATACGCAAAGCTATCGGCAGGAAGAAGACCATCTTCTCCCCGAGCCTGAAGACTTTGATCGGTATTCCCGGTGGAAGTACCCCCGTGGACATGCGTTCAATCCGTGACTCCGCATCACATGCGGGAGCCCATGAGGTCGTGATGGTCTACGAACCTATGGCTTCGGCCCTCGGTATCGGCCTGGACGTCACAGCCCCTAACGGAAACATGATCGTCGACATCGGAGGCGGTACTTCCGAAATCGCCGTCATTTCCCTGGGAGGTATCGTCGAATCCGCTTCCATCCATGTCGCAGGAAACGAGATCACCAACGACATCATCGACTACATGTCCCAGCAGCACAACATCCATGTGGGAAGGACTACCGCTGAGCAGATCAAGTTCAACGTCGGTTCCGTTCTGGTGGATCTCGGTGACCAGGCTGTGGAACCCTATAGGGTGAAAGGAAGGAACATCCTCACCGGTCTTCCTTTGGAGGCTGACATCACCTACCAGGAGATCGCTTCCTGCATCGACAAGACCATCGACAAGATCGAGAGTGAAATCCTCCGCGTCCTCCAGAGGACTCCGCCGGAGCTTTACTCAAATATTGTCGTGAACGGAATATGGCTCGCCGGTGGCGGTTCACTCCTTAGGGGTATCGCCGAGAGGTTCTCGAAGAAGGTGAACATCCCGTTCCATGTCGCCGAGGATCCTCTGAAGGCAGTGGCAAGGGGAACCTGCCTCGCCCTCAAGGAGCCCAACTATCCTTTCCTAATGAAATAAACCGTAACCGGATAAGCGTGATCACCGGGAGTCTCTCCGAAATGGGGGGATTCCCGGTGCTCGTATATTGTCAGGACAGACTAGAACAGTCCGACTATGACATTCCAGAAGAGGTATCTGACGGCTTTGCCTATGAAAAGAAGAAGGAAAGTCCATCCCCTCGGAGCCTTGTAGAATCCCAACGCGAGGACTGAGAGGTCTCCAACTATTGGGAACCAGCTCACGAGTGCCAGCCATACACCGTATTTGTGGACTTTCTCCTGTTGCTGCTCGAGCTTCTCACGGGTCACTTTGAACCACTTCTCGATCCACTCCCATTTGCCGAGCCATCCGAGATAGTATGTGAACAGACTCCCTATCCAGCTTCCCGTTGTGGCCGCCACGAAGCACCCGAGGTCCTGTCCTGTAGTGGCCAGGATGGCTACATACAGCACATCTGAACTGAACGGCACTATGGATGCCGCCAGCATGCTTCCTAGAAATAGGCCAAGAAGGCCAAGACTTTCCAACCACTCCATTGTAGAACTGAATTCGGGGATGCAAAGATACTGCTTTTGGATTTATCACCGCTACATCGCCACGACCTCTTTTGTCCTTCTGGACTCCCTGGCTTTCCTCACATAGAGTTTCAGGATGTCTGAGGGCAGGGAAGAGTTCCTGGCGAACACCCTCGTCCTTTCCTCGTCCTTTGATAGGGCGGTGGCAAGCAGCCATGCGACTCCCATCCTTATGTAATAGGGCTCTCCTTCGCGGAATCCTGCCTCTTCGACCGCTCTGAAGGTCTTTTCCAGATCCTCGGGACCGATAAGATGCACCATCGAGAGGATGATTCCGGTCCTTACGGTGAACTCGTATCCGGGGTCATCCTTGGGAGTGTTTATAAGTGAAAGGGCCAGTTCCCTCAAACGGGCTTTGTCATCTTTCTTCACCCATTTGGAGTTGCAGCAGAAATTGTCGCAGATGGCCCAGTTGTCGATTGAAGGGAGGAACTTGAGGATTCTCTCTTTCCTTTCCTCGAAAGGGACTTTCATGTAATCTATGACAAGTCCCCAGACCATCCTTTCCTCGTGATAGAGGGATTCCTTTCCGGAAGAGGTCAACTGTTTTTCAAGACCGTCCAGCGCCCAGTCAGCCTTGCCGGAAGAAACGATTCCCTTTGCTACGGTTTTCATTTCCGGAGTATGGAGCCCCATTATCACTGTCCCTTCACCGGGGGCTATAATATGGATGTGTCCTTCACGGTAGTGGCTGTCCGAGAGGAATTTGGGGCAGATGTGCGGGCGGAGTATATCTTCAAGCATTGCAGATGTTTTCTTAAGTTGCAAATATAGTCTTTGCGGATGGATTTTCAGTCATGACAAAGGCACGGAAATTGATGCCGGTTTGAACCGTACAATTAATTATCAATATGGGCAACTTCTCAGAAAAGATCTCACGCTCCGTAGGGAGGCTTGTTGACAGCTTCAAGGAATTTCCGCTGGAGGCGCTTCTTGGAGCGGTTTATTTCCTGATCTTCGTCTTTCAGGGACCGATAGGTCATCATATAGAGGATTTCGATGTGTTCAATTTCAGCACATGGTTCTTCCCCCAGTACGTGCTGCTGTTCTGCATCGACAGGCTTTCACGCAACGGGGCTCGGCCCAAATATTTCCCATATCTGGCTTGGGTCCTTTGGATACCGCTTCTTCTTTTCGGCAACTCACCTGACGGGTGGATGGTCGCGATATCTTATCTGGTGACGATAGTGTTCCTTTTCCTTGGAGAGAAGAAACTTTCCGATTCCCTTTTCGCACGCAACATTATCCATACGGTAGTGAGGGTCGCGGCGGCTTTCCTGGTGGGAGGGATCATGATGCTTCTTGTGATGGCCATAGTGGGATCGGTGAGTTTCCTTTTCAGTCTGGACCTCGGGGATGAGTGGTTCACTTATCCGCTCTCTTTCGTGGCTTTCATTGTGATTCCGCTGATGTGCTGCGCTCTGGTCAGCGCTCCTTCAAGTGAAGGCAAAGGGATCGATTCTCTGGTGAAGACCGTGGTTGACTATGTGCTTTCACCGGCACTTGTCTTGTACGCGGTGATTCTCTATGCTTATATAATCCGGATACTCGTTAAATGGGAACTCCCTGAGGGAGGAGTCGCATACATGGTCTGCGGGTTCCTTTCAGTGGCTCTTTTGAGCACCCTTCTTCGTAACGGCATCAGCAATCCACGTTTCGGATGGTTCTATAAGGCTCTTCCTGCCGTCTGCGCGGCGCCTCTTGTCCTGCTTTGGATCGGAGTATTCAGAAGGATAGGGGAGTACGGATTCACGGAGCCCAGGATTTACCTTATCCTGTTGGCAGCACTTCTTACTGTCTTCACCGTAATGCTTCTCTGGAAAGGGGAGTACCGGTTCAGGAAAATGGCGCTTATTCTCATGGGTGTGGCTCTTCTTTTCACTTTCGTTCCCGGTATGCGGGCCAAGGACCTAGGTATAATGAACCAGAAGCACAGGTTTGAAAAGATTCTTCCATCCCTTCTTTCTGACGGCCGTTTCAAGGAACCCGATTATTCCCTCCTCTCTTCAGATGCGGCTCTGAAGTCCCTTTGGAGCAAGGCTGACGGTGCTTACGAGTATCTGAAAGCCAACATGAAAGGCGAAAAGTTCAAAAGCCTTTACGGTTCCTATGGCGAGATGGTCTATTATCCTTGGAAAACTAATGAGTCTGCTTACAAGATCAATGAAAGATGGGAACTGGATGATCTCAGGACCCCTCTCGATCTTGAAGGATACACCCTTTTCATTCCTAGGAGAATGTATGATCTTGATACCATTGATGACGGCAATGAGAATGCGATCCTGGTCAAAGATTTCGAAACAGGAGAAGTCCTCATAAGATGCGACCTAAGGAGAGCGGGCGTCTCTTCAGACAATCCCACGGACTCTCTTCTCAAGGATGAGCTCGTTTACAGCAATGACACCTACAGGGTGATACTGAGGAGCCTCGGCTTCTACAATGATTCTTACTATAACGGGGAACTGATGCTCTTCAAAAAACCCTGATCTTCTATGAAGAAAATCGTATTCCTGCATGGATTCTTCTCAAGCGGAAGCTGCCCTCAAGCGGAGGCTCTCCGGGATGCCCTTTCGGGAAAGGCGGAAGTCCTTTCTCCCGATCTCCCGATGCGTCCTTACGATGCTCTTGAAACGGTGAGAAGGATATGCGACAATGAGAAACCAGACCTTCTTGTAGGCAACAGCTGCGGAGCCTTCTACGCCCAGATCGCCGCCCCTCTCTCAGGAATCCCCTCACTCCTTGGAAATCCTCATCTCCGTATGACTGAATTCCTTACGATAAGAAAGGGAAACCATCAATACAAGTTTCCCCGGAAGGACGGCAGGCAGGACTTCACGATTGATGACTCCCTGATTGAGGAGTTCGGCCGTCTTGAGAAAGAACAGTTCGATTTCTGCAACGACCGTTTCTCGGAAAGGATCTGGGGCCTTTTCGGTGAGAAGGACACTTTGGCAGGATTCCGGGGGCTGTTCCTGGAACACTATAAAGAGGCTTTCCCGTTCCCGGGGAACCATACTCCCATGCCTGAGGAAGTGAAGAAATACTACGCTCCGCTTGCTCTTGAGATGATGGAAAAGTTTCCTGTTCCAGAGGAAAGATTCTTCAGACATTTCAAGGGAATGGAGTACCGTTATCTCTGTTCCGCTCATGATTCGGAGACTCTGGAGAGGACGGTGATATACGAAGCCCTTTACGGAGAAGGACTCGTATGGGCACGCCCCGAGAAAATGTTTTTCGGCACTGTGGAAAGAGACGGAAAGGTGTTCAGAAGGTTCACTGAAATCTCCCGTGAGGAACTCTCACCCCAGGCTTCCTCAAGACTGTGAAACCGTACTGGAACAAATGATGAAAGCCACCCTTCAACGGATGACTTTCAATGTGTTACGACAGTCTTGGACTATTTCGCGGAAAGGAATTCGTCAATGGCCTTGGCGCCTTTCCTTCCGGCTCCCATGGCGAGGATCACGGTGGCTGCACCGCTTACCGCGTCTCCACCCGCGAAGACTCCGTCCCTTGTGGTTGCTCCTTCTTCGGTAGCCACGAGGCAGCCTCTCCTGTTGGCCTCAAGGCCTTCGGTGGTCCTGACGATAAGAGGGTTCGGGGATGTACCCAGAGCCATTATGACGGTGTCGGCCTCGACCTCGAATTCTGATCCGGGAATGGGCACCGGGCTACGGCGTCCGCTGGCGTCGGGTTCTCCGAGTTCCATCCTGATGCAACGTATGCCTTTCACCCAGCCGTTCTCGTCACCGAGTATCTCAACAGGATTGGTCAGCATTGAGAAAGTGATCCCTTCCTCCTTGGCGTGGTGTACTTCCTCACGACGGGCGGGAAGCTCCACCTCAGTACGGCGGTATACGATAGTGGAGTCGGCTCCGAGCCTCAGTGCAGTACGCGCGGCGTCCATTGCGACGTTTCCGCCACCTACCACGACGGCCTTGCTTCCGGCTCTGATAGGGGTAGGAGCATTGGTCCTGAAAGCTTTCATCAGGTTGTTCCTCGTCAGGAACTCATTGGCTGAGAATACACCGTTGAGGTTTTCTCCGGGGATGCCCATGAAGCGGGGGAGTCCCGCTCCGCTTCCTACGAACACGGCCTGGAACCCTTCCTTTCCGAACAGGTCATCGATGGTGAGTGTCCTTCCTATGATGACGTCAGTCTCTATCTTGACACCGAGCTTCTTTATCTGGTCGATCTCGTATTTGACGACCTTGTCCTTGGGAAGACGGAATTCGGGGATACCGTACTCAAGCACTCCTCCCGGACGGTGAAGGGCTTCGAAGATGGTGACGTCGTAACCTTTCTTGGCGAGGTCTCCGGCGCATGCGAGTCCTGCGGGACCGCTGCCCACGATGGCGACTTTCTTTCCGTTGGAAGGTATCTCTTCAGCGGGACCGGCTTCGGGCTTCGCGTGCTCACGGGCATAGTCGGCCACGAACCTTTCGAGTTTTCCGATGGCGACGCTCTCACCTTTGATTCCGAGGATGCAGCTTCCTTCGCACTGTGTCTCCTGAGGGCAGACCCTGCCGCAGACTGCAGGCAGTGAAGAATCCTTGGCGATGACTGCGGCAGCTGCCGCGAAATCTCCCTGGTTCACCTCGGCGATGAATCCGGGTATGTCGATGCTGACGGGGCATGCCGTCACGCAGCGGGGGTTCTTGCAGTGAAGGCAGCGTGAAGCTTCCCTCCTGGCTTCCTCGACGTTGAAGCCGTAGCATACTTCCTCAAAGTTGTGCGCCCTGACCTTGGGGTCCTGTTCACGGACGCTCGTTCTTCCTATTCTCTCTGCCATCTCTATTCTGATTTACTGGATTTGTAACGCTCCAGGGCTTCTTTCTCCTGGGGAAGATATTGCCTTTGACGGCGCATCGCCTCATCGAAGTCGACTTCGAATCCGTTGAATTCAGGACCGTCCACGCAAGCGAACTTCATCTTTCCGCCCACATTCACTCGGCAGGCTCCGCACATTCCGGTTCCGTCGACCATGAGGGTGTTGAGGCTCACGATCGCCTTGAGACCGAGCTTCTTCGCTGTCAGGGTCGCGAACTTCATCATTATCATCGGGCCGATTGCGACCATGGTGGTGTAGCCTTTCTCAGCGCAGAGAGCCTCCAGCTGTGCGGTCACCAGTCCATGGAATCCGTAGGATCCGTCATCGGTGCAAAGGTAGAGGTTGTCGCACACCTTCTCCATCTTGTCAGTATATATGAGAAGGTCCTTGTTCCTGGCTCCGATTATCACGTCCACGGGAATGCCGTGGTCATGCAGCCATTTGGCCTGGGGATATACAGGTGCGGTTCCGACACCTCCTGCGAGGAAGACGTACCTCTCTTTTGAGAGTTCCTCTTCGCTCATGTCCATGAAGTCAGAAGGATTGCCGAGGGGACCGGCCACATCCTGGAGGCAGTCGCCCACCTCAAGGTCAAGAATTGCACATGTGGACGCTCCGATGCCTTGGGTCACTATGGTGACTGAACCTTTCTGGGTGTCGAAATCGCTGATCGTCAGTGGAATCCTCTCCCCGTCTTCTCCGCAGCGCACGATAAGGAACTGTCCGGGCTTTGCGGCGGCCGCTACCCTGGGAGCCTCTACATCCATAGCGCAGATGTTGGGGGTGAGCATCTTTTTGGAAAGAATCTTGAACATATGTCTGTGAAAGTTTGTTTCTTTTCGGTAAAACTCCGACAAATATAGGCAATGTATGCCGCTTAACAAAGTTGAAAAGGCTTTTTTTACTATCTTTCTATTTGATTTTTAAGTAGTAGCGAATGCGTTTTAGGAAGCGATAAACGCCGTTTGCGAATCTTATGGAAGAATCTAAAACGTTGTGGAGTTTCAATTTGTAAGCGGTATGGATTGATAGGAGAAATTTCATAATTTTTGATTCTCCTTCAAAAAGTGACCAGGAAGGCTGTATATTTTGTAACGGATTGACTTTCCATATATTATGTGATGCCATGCTTGGCCGTTTCAAGCCGTGTCAGCTCCCTTACAGATTAAAACATTTTATAATTTTCCTGCTGATGTCATTGACTTCCGGTTTCCCGTTCTTCGGGCTTCTTGCACTATTGCCGGAATTATTGTTATTTTTGTCTGCACCAACACCTACGCCTTATGCCACTGACTATTGCTGATCGTCTTGAAAAGAGACGTGAGAGAATCCCGGGCAGGATACTGTACACCATTCTCTATGGTGTCGTTCTTTTCATGAAGAAACGCCTCAGGGTCAGCTTCACTTTCAAAGTGAGACCTTCCGAGGACAAGAACCCTTTCGTTCTGGTGAGCAACCATGCTTCCAGGAACGATTACGTCTTCACCGCTCCTGCGGTTTGGCCTCACAGACTAAATTATGTCGTGGGGTACAACGAGTTCTTCCGCTTTCCGACCGCCCTTCTTCTTAAAGTCGCTCAGGTCATTCCGAAGAGGAACTTCGTCCCTGATGTCCATACCGTTTCGTCAGTGATAAGGATAATCCGCCAGGGCGGTCACGTTATGTTCATGCCGGAAGGGATGAGCTCCATTACCGGAATGTGCCAGCCGGTGATGCCCGGTACGGGGAAACTTCTCAAGAAACTCAGCGTGACCGTGTATTACACAAAGATATCCGGCGGGTACCTCACTTACACGAAGCACTGTCTTGATGAAAGAAGGGGAAGTACCGAAGTCGTCGTGGACAGGATGTTCACCCCAGAGGAACTGTCCGCTCTCACCGATACCCAGATAGAAGAAAGGATGAATGTCCTGCTTGCGCATGACGACTACATCTGGAACCGCGAGAAGAAGATCAGTTTCAAAGGCAAGGGCGGAATGGCCAAAAAGCTCGATACCCTTCTTTACATGTGCCCCAAATGCGGCTCCATGTACAGGATGGAATGTGAGGGTGACACCATGAGGTGCGTAGAGTGCGGCAACACTGTAAGGATGGATGATACCGGTATGATTTACCCGGTGGGAGAGGGTTCTGTCTGTCCACCTTTGGTCACTGACTGGACAATTCTTGAAAGGGAAAGGGCTGCCAAGGATGTGAGGGAAGAAGGCTTCTTCTTCTCCGACCATGTGAAAGTCGGCCTGCTTCCCGACAAACACTATCTTACAGGTGACACCACTTCGGAAATCTGCGGCGAAGGAACCCTTACCCTCAGCTCTGAAGGACTCCGTTTCGAAGGTATGGTGAAAGGGGAGAGCAAGACCATCCTGCTTCCTGCAGCATCCGTTCCGACATTCGGTATGTGCACGGACATTTCAAGATTCTACACATTCGTTGACGGCGTTTTCTACGAGTTTTATCCCGATCGCGGAGAAATCCTCCGCTGGGACCATCTTACCGAGGAGATGCACCGCTTGATGGGCGGCAAATGGCAGAATACTTCATATCGTCATAAAGAATAGAGTCTTCGCTCACAGGAAAGAGAAAGCCCCTCCGGAAAAATTCGGAAGGGCTGTTTTTCGATTTCCCGGTAGGGGGTAAATTACCTCACCACCTTGGTGAACTCGGGAGCTTTGCCGTCCATAGCGATGACGTATACCTTCATTTCTCCAGGTCTCTGGACACCGTCCTCGCCGGGTTTGTTCAGAGCTGTGAAAAGGTACTCGGTACCGCCGGGAACTGCACGGGAAGCCACTTTGGTGGCGTATGCGCTTATCATCTGGTAGTCGCCTACAGCGGTATCGAAGATAGCGGATTCCGCTTCGGTGACCTCCCTCTCTGCGGAGTAATCAGGCAACTTCTCGAAATCCCCTTTGATGAATCCGCCTTCCTTCAGGAAACGGTCGATTTCAGCGGGGGCGGAAGCGATCCTCGCGGCTCTCACGCCATATCCGGGCAGAACCTTGGCTTTGGGGAGTTTGTTGGCAAGAACCTTAGAACTGGACTCGAGTCCGCCGCTTCCGAATGTGCAGAAAGGAACCACTTCCTTTCCTGCGAAGTCCTCCTTTTCGAGGAGAGCACCGACAGGGGTTGCGTATGTTCCGAACCAGATGGGGTATCCGAGGAAAATGACATCATATGAGGAAATGTCCGAAGTGAGGGGCTTGATCTCGGGCAGGGCTCCGTCAAGTTCCTTGCGTCCTCTTTCCAGTGTCTCCTGGTATGTCCCGTCATAGGGGACAGCGGGAACGATCTTTTCAATGTCCGCGCCGGTCTTGGCGGCTATCTGCTGAGCCACCGCCTCAGTGTTGGCGGACTGGGAATAGTAAAGCACGAGCACCTTCGGTGCCTTGGGACCGCTGCAGCCCAATGCCAGCAGCAGAGTCGCCATCAGAAACAAAGTCTTTTTCATCGTATCTTTTTTTTCATTGTCATCTGTTGAAGATCCCCTTGGGAAGAGATCTTTTCTCACTGCAAATGTAGCTAATTATTTAACCAACTTGTTTCGTAAATCGTTAAAGTATAAAAACATTCGTTTTTTTTCCTCTAGGAGACATTTCACCTCTTGAAGATTCGGGGAATTTGACTAACTTCGTGCCTTCTTTTTGAAACTGACATAAAATTACTTTGTATGGGAGGACTTTGCGGAATCATTTCCACCAAAGAATGCGCAACGGAACTGTTCTACGGAACCGATTACAACAGCCATCTCGGCACCAGACGCGGCGGTCTCGCCACGTACAGTGAAGGACGCGGATTCTTCCGCAGCATACACAGTCTCGAGAACAAATACTTCAGGAACCGATTCGAGGACGAACTGGAGAAATTTGTCGGAAACAGCGGAATCGGATCGATAAGCGACACTGACGCCCAGCCTATGCTGGTCAACTCCCATCTCGGAAGGTTCGCTCTGGCGACAGTCGCCAAAGTCAACAACGCCGAGCAGCTTGCCGATAAGTTCCTCAACGAAGGAATGTATCTTACTGAATTCAGCAGCGGCAGGATCAACATCACGGAACTCATAAGCCTCCTTATCGTAAGAGGGAAGACCTTCAAGGAAGGTATCGAGAACGTCTACCGTGAAGTTAAGGGCTCATGCACCATGCTCATTCTGACTGAAGACGGCATCATCGCCGCTCGTGACGCTTGGGGACGTACTCCTCTTGTGGTCGGAAAGAAGGACGGGGCTATGGCTGTCTCCAGCGAGAGCACCGCTTTCTCAAACCTCGGATACAAGACTTGCGCTTATCTCGGACCCGGAGAGATCGTAAGGCTCCGCGCTGACGGAATGGAGCAATTGAGGGCTCCTTCACCCAGGAAGCAGGTATGTTCTTTCCTTTGGGTGTATTACGGTTTCCCGACATCCTCATATGAGGGGAAGAACGTTGAAGAAGCCCGTTTCTGCTGCGGCAAGGTGATGGGAGAGAATGATGACCTCAAAGTGGACTGCGCCTGCGGAATCCCTGACAGCGGAATCGGCATGGCTGTCGGTTACGCCGCCGGTCATAATGTCCCTTATATGAGGGCAGTCTCCAAATACACTCCCACATGGGCAAGGTCATTCATGCCTTCGAACCAGGAGACCAGGAACCTTGTGGCCAAGATGAAGCTGATCCCCAATACTGACATGCTGGAAGGCAGGAGAGTCCTTTTCTGCGATGACAGTATCGTGCGCGGGACCCAGCTCAGGGACAACGCCGCTTGCCTGAAAGCCCTTGGAGCCAAGGAAGTCCATATGCGTATAGCTTGCCCTCCTCTTGTGCACGGATGTCCCTTCCTCAACTTCTCTGCCAGCAAGAACACTCTTGAGCTCATTACCAGAAGGATAATACGGGAATGGAACGACGAGGAGAATGTCGCCGAATATTCGAAGACCGGTTCAGAGAAATACAATAAGCTCGTCGAAGAGATCCGCAGCCGCCTGAATCTTGACTCTCTCAAGTTCACTTCGCTCGAGGATCTTGTCAAAGCCATCGGAATCCCTCAGGAGGACCTTTGCCTCCACTGTTTCGACGGCTCTTCGGCCTTCACGCTCGAAGAGGAGAATCTGTAGAATCCCTCACATGATTGGAATACTGAAGGACGGCTCACTTCGATGTGGACCGTCCTTTGAGTATGATGCGGTATGTGTCAGCTACGGAATCCAGAACCTTCTTATCACCTTGAGCACTCCGTCCTCAGTGGTTATCCTGGTGTTGAGTTCGGTGAAGTCCTTTCTGTATCCTTCCAGGCACTCAAGATAATACTTCTGCATGGTCCTTACGGTGTCCACGGGGTCCTGGGGCTCAATGCCGCAGTCGATGATGATGAAATCCTCATCAAGGAAAAGTTCAGTTTCTCCGATCTCCTTGTAAAGGGGATGGTCATCGGGAAGCACAACGCTGAAGGTCCCGTCCCCGTTGTCCTTGAAATCGGCTCCGCCTTCAGTGAGTCCGCCGTTCACGGAAAGGAAAGGGGAGTCCTTTTCCAGTCTGGTCACTGTCATGGGACTTCCGTCATAGATGATGGTGTCGCCCTTTCTTAGGCTTTTCATGTCAGCGGCATCATAGAAGGTTTCGCTGAAAACGGTGGCGGTGAGGTTGCTTCCCCTCCAGTTGAAGTCCTCCAGACGGAAGGACGCCGGGAAAGTGCGGTCTGACAGGTCGTCCAGACTGAAGAACGGAAGAGGCTCCACAGTCTTTTCGGATGCGCAACCCGATATGAGAAGGGCTCCCAGCAGTAATCTGCAAACAGTTCTCATGTCTTACTGTATAGTTACCGGATCCCAACCGAAATCCTTGTACATCTTGACATTGAGGCCTTTGCTCCTGACGTACCCGCTTATCGCCTCGGTTCTTGCTCTGTTCCGCTCCTTGTCGTCGGAGCTGATCTTCTGGAAGTCCTCGAACCTTTCTCCGAAGATTTCCTTGGCGGTTGGAAGATAACTTGAGCCGTCTTCCACCTGGTCGAAGAGAGTCACTTCGTACTTGTCACCGGTTTTCTTGATGTGCATAAGGCCGGGATGACTTCCGCCGGAGACAGTCTTGAGTGTGTCACCGGCGATATCGTAGTTGTACACCCAGTAGTCTCCCCAGACACGTATGTCGTCGGGGTTTGACTCGTCCTTGCCCACGATTGTGTAGCAGGGAATGGTGACTTCACCTTCCCGATAGTCCGGTGCTATCTTGTTGGAAAGGAAATCATTTATCGCCGTGAATATGGTCTCCTGTTCTTCAACGGGGATTTCGTTTGCGGATGCCTTCTTGTTTCCTGATCCGCATGAGCTGAGTGCCACAACGGAAAGTGTCACCGCCGCAGCGCCAATGAAAGTCCTTAAAACAGATTTCATGATTGTCATTGATTTATTTGTATTCTTCCCGGAAATGGATGCCCCGTTTCCGGAATCATGTCAACTTTTGAGCAAGGATTATTCCACAGGTGGTATGACAGGGTCTTTGATCTCCATGGAATCGGTCTCCATCTCCAGGGAATCCTGCGCTGAAAGGACGGGGAAATCATCATTTTCATCATCCCTGAAGCGGCTTTTCAGGAATATGGGGCTCACTCCGTCGTAGTACTTCGCGAAGTCCAGTTGGCGGACCAGTCTTGAAGGCTTGTCCCAGTCGTAGGCATCCCAGTCCTCACCTGTGGAATATGAACTGTGTTCCTTGGCTGTGTCTATCCTCTGGATGTTTCCGTCCATCCGGAAAGAGAGTGTCGCTCCTGAACCATTCACTTCCATATCCACTACACTTCCCATCACAAGGGGAAGGTTCACGTCCCCGTGTCCTCCCGGGAAACCGCAGCATACAGGAATTCCGTATCTCTTGAGATAAGAACAGATCATCTGTTCCACGCTGTCGAACCCGAGGTTCGCTTTGCAGTCGGTGAATTCCCCGAGGATGACACCTTTGCAACGGTCGAAGACACCGTTTATCACAAGCATGTTCACAAGACGGTCTATATGGCTCATGTCCTCCTCGACTTCCTCGATGAAAAGGATTATGTCCTTTCCCCGAAGGGCGTCAGCGGATGACCCCAGGATGGGTGTGAAAGTGCACAGGTTCCCTCCTACGAGCACTCCGCTCGCTTTCCCTTTGATGTTCTCCTTGTGGGGAGGGACCACGTAATATGGGAGGGTCCCCGTCAGAAGGTCCCTCATCAGCTGGCTGGAAGGGTCCACTCCATCGGATTTGGCGAGGAAGGATCCCATGGTGCCGTGTATGCTCATGACCCCGGAGACGTTCTCTATTTCATGGAGGGTGGTGATGTCACTGAAGCCTACGAGCCATTTGGGATGGGATCCCATCATTTCCGGAGGGATCATGTCCACGAAACGGATGGTCCCGTATCCGCCCCTGTTGCAGATTATTGCCTTCACTGAAGGGTCCTCAAGCGCCCATCTGAGGTCGGACAGCCTCTCCTGGGGAGTCCCTCCGTAGTTTCCGCGATACTGTTTGCCGACATTGGGCCCGATTACCGGGACGAATCCCCAGTTCCGGAGCACACGCTCCGCTCCGTACACGTTCTCCATAGGAGTGTAGTATGAAGGGGAAAGCAGCGCCACGGTGTCACCGGGCGAAAGGAACGGAGGCTGGACGCATGACAGTTCAATCCCTTCGTTCAGGGTTTTTTCCTTTGTGCAGGAAGCAATAAGAAGAAGGCCGGAGAAAACTGCGGCCAGTATGCTGTGGAGTCTCATGACCGGTTCGGATATCATTAGCGGCATCAAAAATAACTATTTTTATCTGGAACGCGCATGAATAATATGTGCGGAGAGAAACAGGCAGGTGGCGGACTATCAAGAAAGCCTCCCCATCGGCCATGGAGATTGCCGTAGGGGAGGCTTCTGATGTTCCAGTGAAATAATGTGGGAGAATGGATCAGTGGCTGAGCATCCACCTCATGGGGCTGTCCGCTGAGTAGTCATCAAGAAGAGGGACCCATGAGAAGTGCGCGATCATCTGAGGAATGCCGTAAGAGGCCATCTCCTCGTCAGTGTAGATGCGCATCAGGTCATCCTTCGCTCCAAGACGCTTTCTCGCCTCGAAATAAGAATAGGTGCTGGCGACCTTGCAGGTCCTGTCAGAGGCCGCATGCACGAAATACATCGGAAGCTTGACGAAAGCCTGTGTGTCAATGTCGCTGGGGACCATCTCAGTTCCGTTCCACTTGTTGACCTTGCCCTGGAACGCCTCGGTGATGTCATCCGTGAACTGGCCTTCGTATTTCTCCTCGACCATGTGGATCGGGACGATGGGGTCCATCGCACAGCAGGGGATTGCGGCGGCGAACCTGTCGGGGAACTGCATCATGAATCTCATGGTGCATCCTCCGCCGCTGGAGGCTCCGGCGCAGTAGAGCTTGCTGCCGTCAACTCTGCCGTCCTTTATGAGGGTGTCGATGAAGGCCATCTGAAGGGCGTTGTTACGGTCTATGAGTTCGATCTTCTCCGGGAAAAGGGATGCGCTGTAGGAGTAGTTGGGATTGGCGATCGCGAAAACGAGGGCGGCGCAAGGGATGCCTTCAGTTGCGAGCGAGACAAGGCACCTGTTGGCTGTAGCCACGGTCATCATGTCGCGGTCGTATTCACCGCCTCCTATCTGCCAGACCATGAGGGGAACATTCTTAAGGTCATTGCCCTTCTCGTCCTTGGGGATGTAGAGCATGTATTCGCGGGTGAGTCCGGCATAAGTGAAACTGCCCTTCTCGCAGTCATCGAGAATTGCAATGTGCCTTTCTGCCTCGACGTCGCCCTTCACGTTCAGAGCTGAATCCGCCGCACAGTGGAGCTCCCATGGGATGCGCCTGAAACGTTCACCGCTTTTTCCGTTTATGTTGAACGGCTTGGCTTCTATCCTGAGGACGTTCTTGTTCCGTTTCACAACTATCTTGTCATCCGTGTAGTCGGCTGGTGCAGCTCCCGTCTCGGGGTCGATGAAGGTCCCGCATACATTGTTCACCAGGTCGAAATCCTCTGCTTTGAGGCCCTTTATGGAGCGGGCGTCAGAGACTGTCAGCTCTATGGCTTCAACCATAAGGCCGTTGTCTCCCACGATGGTGCAAAGGTCGACTTTTTCTACGTTCGTCTCCGGACGCTGTCCGCAGGAAAGTGTCATCGCGGCGAATGCCACGAGAAAGATCGTCTTTTTCATATGAAGTTCTTTTTTGCAAATATGGTGAATTGCCCGTCTTGCTTATATGCCCAATCAACGATTTTTTCTACCGGATGATTGGAAGAAGGGTTTATGGACTTTTTTGTCATTCGTGGACTTTCCGGTCTTGTTCTTTGGGAGGGATTTTATATATTTGTGAGTCCCATTACGGGAACCGTAAACCGAATAACCAAAGAACCGCATATCATGGCTAATACACCTACCGCCCATATCGGGGCACAATACGGAGAGATAGCTAAGACCGTCCTTATGGCGGGAGATCCGCTCCGCGCCAAGTTCATGGCCGAGACATTCCTTGAGAACCCTGTCCTTTTCAACAAAGTCCGCGGAATGCTGGGCTATACAGGCACTTACAAGGGCAAACGAGTCAGTGTCATGGGACACGGCATGGGAATCCCTTCAATAGCGATCTACACTTATGAGCTGTTCAATTTCTATGATGTGGACACCATCATCAGGATCGGATCCGCCGGCTCATATGACCATGACCTCCATGTGGGTGACCTCATCCTCGCCATGGGAGCGTGCACCAATTCGAACTACGCTTTCCAGTATGAGCTTCCCGGAACCTTCGCTCCTATAGCGGATTTCAGCCTGCTGCGGGCAGCTGTCGAAGAGTGCGAGCGCATGGGCATCCGTTACAAGGTAGGGAACGTCCTTTCTTCAGACGCTTTCTACACGGATTATTCTTACGTGGACAAGTGGACTAAACTGGGAGTGCTGGCAGTTGAGATGGAGGCGTCAGCCCTCTACATGAACGCTGCAAGGGCCAAGAAGCGCGCTCTCGCCATCTGCACAATTTCGGACCATGTCCTCCTGGGTGAGGAGACTACATCCGAACAGAGGGAGAAGACCTTCACGAACATGATGGAAGTCGCCCTTTCATTGGCATAGGACGCTCACGAGTTCTCTGACCGGGACTGGACCTTTTTGAAGGCCCGGTCCCTTTTTTATGCTAACATTCTTTCAGGAGAAATGACACTGACACGATTTTTTGCGTAAGTTTGCACTCGTGACTAAAAACAAACCGATTCGATGAGAACAGTATCTTTAACACTTCTGGCATCACTTCCTTTGATGCTTTTTTCATGTGTGGGCAAAAATCCCGCACCGACCCAAGAGAGAGTACCTATCCAGCCTGTAGAACAGGCTCCTCCCGCTGACGTAGGACAGAACAATTTCGGAGGACCGGCGGTAATGCCCGCCGACACTACCGGTATGGCCGAAAGGATGCGCCGTATGCGCGAAGAACAGAACCGTATCCGTACTGTCCATTTCGATGACCTGTCGATGAGTGATCCCTTCATCTACGCTGATCCTGAATCGAAGACGTACTACATGACCGGCTCAGGAGGAAGGCAGTGGAGGAGCAAGGACCTCGTGATGTGGGAAGGCCCCTTCAACATCGTGGACCTCAGCGGCACATGGTGCGAGAAGGCGGGTTTCGCCGCCGCCCCGGAAATCCACAAGATAGGCGACTATTATTACTATGCTGGCACTTACAGTGACCACAGTGAGATAATCCAGGCTATTCCGAGAAGGTACAACGTACCCCACAACCAGACGTATCTCCTCCGTTCAGAGTCTCCTGAAGGTCCCTTCGTACCCTTCTCCGTCACTCCGGGGTATGATTACGAGCCTTATGAGTGGGACTGCATTGACGGTACTCTGTATGAGGAGGACGGCCATATATACATGGTCTTCGTTCATGAGTGGACTCAGCTTATTGACGGAACCATGGATTATATCGAACTCTCAAAGGACCTCACCCATACGATATCTGAATGGCCTGTCACCATGTTTAGGGCTTCTGAATGCCCTCCATGCGGCGAGATGAACGGCCTTGGAGAGGCCACCTTCGGTCTCAAGATGCCCGGATGGGTGACTGACGGCCCCCAGATGTTCCGCACCCAGACCGGAAAGCTCGGAATGCTGTGGTCGACCTGGGGAAAGGAAAGATATCTTCAGGTAGTGTGCTACTCCGAGTCAGGCACTATCGCAGGTCCTTGGATCCAGGAGAAAGAACCGTTCCTCGCCAACAACTCAGGACACGGCATGCTCTTCCGTACTTTCGACGGTGAACTCCGTTACGTCGTTCACCATTCCGAGGGCAACGGACCCAGGAAACCACAGTACTGGACAGTCGACGACTCGGGTGACAAGCTTGTCCTCGGACAGAGGATAATGCTCCCCAGATAGACCGTCTCACCGGTAGGATACCGTAAAAGAAAAGGGACAACGGAATGCTGCAAAGAGCTTTACCGTTGTCCTTTCACTTTATTGTCTGCCCTGTTGACCTACTTGGCCAGGCAGGCTTTCTCATGCACAGGGAAGGTCTTCATTTTCGCGATCTTGAAGGATGCGCTCTGACGGATGTCCCGGACATTGGAGGCGAAGTGGACAGTGTATGTTCCGGGAGCGGTTTCCCAACGGGATACCTGCTCGTTGAATGATGCAAGCTCATAATCGGAGACCTTGAAGGAGAGGGTCTGGCTTTCTCCGGGTTGGAGCAGCCTTGTCTTTCCGAAGGCCTTGAGCTCGAGGGCCGGCTTCTCCATACCGCCTTCAGGAGCGTGGACATAAACCTGTACGGCTTCCTTTCCTGCGGCTTTGCCGTTGTTCCGCACTGTTATCGATGCCGTGAATCCTCCTTCGGGGGAAGCCTTCACTACGGGTGCGCTGTAGGTGAACTCGGTGTAACTGAGCCCGAATCCGAAAGGATAGGACACTTCTGTGCCGTTGGTCTCGAAGTACCTGTAACCAACCCATATGCCTTCATTGTACTCGGTGTAGTCGACATCCTTTTCATGTGAACCTGCGGCTCTGGCGGTTCCGAAAGGAGTGTTGGTCTTCACCTGGTTGTATGGGAAGTCAGAAGATGAAGGATGGTCCATGAAATCAATCGGGAAGCTCATCGGCAGTTTGCCTGAAGGGTTGACCTTGCCGGTCATCACGTCAGCGACCGCGTTGGCTCCCTCCTGACCGGGCAGCCAGGGAAGGATTATGGCGTCGGCCATCCTCTTCCATGAGTTCGTCTCGATGACTCCGCCGATGTTGAGGACCACTATCACTTTCTTTCCAAGAGCATGGAAAGCGGAGTGGACATCCGAGAGCAGCTGACGTTCTATGTCAGTGAGGTTGAAGTCATTGTCCATGTTCCTGTCGGAACCTTCTCCTGAGATTCTGCCGAGTACAACCACCGCGAAATCGTTGTTGTTCGCATGAAGGTCAATGGCGGAGCGGGGGACCGAGGGATCATCGAACTTGGAGATGCCGTAGCGGTAGGTCCTCTGCGTTCCGCTCAGAGCCAGGACCGCGTCATTGTACTTGACGTATTCGTCATAGAAACCTACGATAGAAGGGGCAAGCTTGAAGCCTGCATCGGTAAGAGCTTCTACCATGTTCACGCAGTATGCTTTGTTGACGGTTCCGGAACCGGTTCCTCCTGCTACGAAGTCGACTATTGACTCTCCGTAGAGTGCTACCTTCTGGCCTTTGGCCTCGATGGGGAGTACGCCTCCTTCATTCCGGAGGAGGACTATGCTCTCGCCGGCGGCTTTGCGGGCCACTTCGGCGTGCGCCTTGAGGTCGGGCTTGTCAGAGTGCTTGTATCCTTTGAAGGAAGGGGTCTTGACGATGTATTCCAGAATGCGCTTGACGTTCCTGTCAAGGTCAGCTTCGCTGAGGGTCCCGTTCTGGATGGCAGCTATTATCCTTTCCTTCTCGACCACGTTCCCGGGTTCCATGAGGTCATTTCCTGCCCAGACAGCTTTAGGGGTGTCGGCTTTGTTTCCCCAGTCTGTCATCACCATTCCGTCGAAGCCCCATTCGTCCCTGAGGACAGTGGTCAGAAGATCCTTGCTCTGCTGGGTGTAATCCCCGTTGAGCTTGTTGTATGAGGACATAACGGTCCAGGGATGGGATTCCTTCACGGTTATCTCGAAATTCTTGAGGTAGATTTCCCTCAGGGCCCTTTCACCTACGATGGCGTCATTCTCGTTACGGTTGGTCTCCTGGTTGTTGAGAGCATAATGCTTTATGGAAGTTCCGACTCCGTTCGACTGCACACCTCTTACATAGGCAGCAGCCATCTTCCCGGAAAGCAGAGGATCCTCAGAGAAATACTCGTAGTTACGTCCGTTGAGGGGATTGCGGTGAATGTTCTGTCCAGGAGCCAGAAGCACGTCCACGCCGTATTCAAGTACTTCATTGCCGAGCGCCGCCGTCATCTGTTCGACAAGGGAGGTGTCCCATGAAGATGCCAGCAAAGTGCCGATCGGGAAGGCGGTCGCGTAGTAGGTCTTTGTGTCTCCTTCTCTGGTGGGGTCGATCCTAAGTCCTGCAGGACCGTCGGCGAGAACCGTGTTGGGAATTCCCAGGCGTTCGATTTTCCTGGTGCTTCCGGCGGCTCCTTTCACAAGGTCAGTTATTCCGGTGGAGACGCCTCCTGTGGTGACGGCACGTCCGCCTCCGATGCAGATTGTGGCTTTCTCATCGAGGGTCATCGCTTTTATCACTTCATCGATGTTGTCAGGGGAGAGTTTGGGCTGAGCCATGGCTCCGGAAGTTGAAAGGACAAGAGCTGACACCACTGAAAACAGAGCGGTACGGAAGAAAGATTCGGTATTCATGAGTGGAATGTGTTGTTTGTCTTGCAATATACAAAAAAACCTTGATTGTCCACCGTTCGTGATTTTCCTTCCCGCTATTCTACCGTCTCCGGCTTGGCGTTTTCTTCGGAAATCCTTAACTTGCCGTCACTACTGATTTGATATTGCCATGACCAGATTCATTCTTTCAAGACCTGATGACAGATTGACCCTCTCCAAGGGGAGAATCATAATCACTGCATTGGAGTGGTTAGCCATACTTATGGTGTGCGCTGTGGCGCTCAGGGCCGTCTGCTTTGCCGTCTACATGTCCCAGGGAATCAATCCCGGCGATCTTACAAAATTCGGAGGGGATCCGACCAACTATATCGGAAAAGCATCCTGGAAAGTCTTTGTCAAGCTTTTGATCACAGCGCCTCTTGTGGAAGAGTTGATGTTCCGCCTCGGCCTTTCTTTCAAAAGGAGGACTGTCGCTCTGTGGATAGGTCTGCTGCCCCTTCTGTGCGCTTGGTATCTGCATAAATGCAGGGTATGGTATATACTTCTGGCCATTGCCGCTGTGGGAGCCCTTCTGTATTGGCTCGTTTGCAAGTTCACTGATGACCTTCAGTGGAAAGAATGGAGAAAGAGGTTCATAATACCGGCCATGTGGGTATCGGCTATCGGTTTCGGGCTGTTGCATCTTAGAGCATTTTCTGTGCTGAACGCACAGCTGCTTCCTTTCGCCATCACGACTATTCTCGTTCCTATGGCCGGAGGTTGCGCTATCACTTATGCCAGGGTCAATCTGGGCTTCTGGTGGGGAGTACTTCTCCACTGCCTGATAAATTTGCCGGGCGTGATCGTGATAGCATCTTCGGTGTTATGAAAAGCGTGGCAGTGATTTTGCAACGTGGGGTGAGTAACAGAGAACTATTTCAATGAAACGCATTTTTCCTGTTGTCATCGCCATATTGTCGCTTGTTTTATGTTCCTCCACCTGTGAGAAGATGGAGCCGGGTGATTATCGGGATTACCGGGGCAAAAAGGTGAACCTGCTTGGCGGATGGGTCCTTACTGAAGTCCAGATGAAAACTGCAGGGGTCATTGAGTCCCGCCAATATGTCCCGGAGTCAGTCATGGAGTTCGCTCCCAAAGGAATAGGCTACACCAGGGACCTCTCCGGAGAGATAATTGACTCCTGGCATTATGAGACTTTCCGTGCCGCCGTCACAATCTATACAAACGATGAGTGGGAGAATAACCGTAATCTTGGCGAGGACGATGACCGCTTCGAAAAGGGTAAGACTTACTACTTCCATGTCGTTGACCCTGATACCATAAGTTCTGAAGAGAGAGTCTCTTCCAATACTGTCGTAGTGAACTTCTTCCGACGTTTCGGGGGCTATCACCTCAATGTGAAACCCATTGATGCTGAGCTCTACAGTCCTGATACTCTTATCATAATGTATGATACTGAAGTAGGAAAGGACCCCCTTCTGAAGGCTGTGGAGGATTACGGAGCCACAGTGAAATATGACTATAGCATCATCCCCGGAATCGCCATAACACTCCCTGAGGGTGCGGTAATGCAGAAGGCCATTGAGTACTTCAAGAAGGTGAAGGGTGTCGTAACCGTGGAGCGTGACAGGATCAATCATCTCGTTGAGCCTGTGAAACCGAGACTTGAAGTGATGTAGCATAGCCATATGACTGTGATCCGTGAAATACGTCCTGAAGAGATTCCTCTGTTGGATGACTTCCTGTACGAAGCCATCTACATACCCGAAGGCGTTTTGCCTCCGCCCCGGTCCATCATCCTCAATGACGACCTGCAGGTATATGTGAAGGACTTCGGGAGCGGACCTGATGACCACTGCCTGGTCGCAGAGTGTGAAGACAAGGTCGTAGGTGCCGTATGGGTGAGAGTCATGGAAGATTACGGCCATATTGATGACGCCACTCCTTCTCTGGCGATATCTCTATATGAAGATTATCGAGGTAAAGGCATAGGAACTTCACTTCTTAAGGGCATGATCGGACTTCTTGATGAAGAAGGATATGAGAGGGTCTCCCTTTCAGTCCAGAAAGCCAATCCTGCACTGAGACTGTACCTCAGGTGCGGTTTTGAGGTCATTGAGGAACGCGGTGAAGAACTTCTTATGGTCCGCCGTCTCAAATAATCACTATTTGCCGTTCCTTTTGTTATCTTTGTCCCAAACTCTCAAGGAATATGGCAGGTATCAATACCGATCGTGAAATCTGGATTGACTGGCTGAGGGTCGTTGCCTGTTTCCTGGTCATGATGACCCATAGCTGCGAACCGTTCTACCTTGGTGGGGAAGGATCCCTCATCCTTACGAAGGCGGATGCTGTCTGGATGTCCATACTGAATGTGCTTCCACGTGCCAGCGTGGCCCTTTTCGTAGTGGCTTCCAGTTATCTTCAGTTTCCGCTGCATTATTCCACAGGAGAGTTTTTCCGCAGAAGGGCGGTCCGCGTTCTGATCCCTTTCGCCATATGGACAACAGTCTATGCCCTTGTTTGGGGTGAGCCTGTGCAGAACTTCAAGGACCTGCTTCTGAACTTCAATTATGCAGCAGGGCATCTGTGGTTCGTTTACATGATAGTCGGCCTCTATCTGATCATGCCGCTTCTCTCGCCTTGGGCTGAGAAAGTGGGGAAGAAGGAGTTGCAGGTGTACCTCGCCATCTGGCTTTTCACTACCATAATACCTCTTGTACGCCAATGGGCGGGAGGCAGCGCTCCGGTCATCTACGGGCCTTCCGGTATTCCCAATGCGGCAAAGTATCCTCTTTGGGGAGAGGCCAGCTGGAACACATATGGGGTTTTCTATTACCTGAGCGGATTCGTGGGGTATATGCTTTTGGGACTGTATTTCAGGAAGTTCGTTGGTGAACTCTCATGGAAGAAGACCCTCTTGGCCGGTATCCCTGTGTTCGCGGCAGGATTCGTGATATGCTCGTTCGGATTCCTTGGCCGAGTTCAGGCTGACGCCCATGGAGCGTTCCCGATCGAGGGCCCCGTCGCCCTCGCCGCCCTTTGGGAAGGACCATGGCTCAATGACACCTTGGGAGTGGCTCTCATGACAATCGGGTGGATACTCGTTTTCCGGAAGATAAAGGGCGAAGGGGGATTCTACAGTAATGTCCTGCTGCCGGTCTCCAATGCCAGCTACGGAATGTACCTTTGCCATATGCTGCTGTTGGGTACGGTATCCGCTTGGCTCCGTTCTTCACTTGGTCTTGGAAGTGAAGGAGCGTTGGGCGGCGTATGGACGACACCGGTGCAGATTCTTGGAACGGCAGTTATTTCCTTTGTCGGAGTCGCCATATTCTGTGTTCTTGTACGCAAAATCCCCAAAGCCGGTAAACTGATAATAGGGTAGTGACTATTTCTGCGTACTGATTTGCCGTTTTTTGGGACCTCGGATAGGCTAATTATGCCTACATTTGAGAGCTAACGGTATTTCCCATGAAAAAAGTCATCATCATTGTCCTTTCCCTCTTTGCATTATTCGCTTGCAAGCCCGCTCATCAGGATCCTTCCTATGTGGTCCAGGTATCGCTCGGAAGCTGGCATTCTCCGGACTATACCGCTGAAAGCATAATCAGCAGGATCGATTCGGTGAGCGCCCTTATAAATGTGCGCAAAGTCATAATAGGCTGGAGTCTGGAGAAGGACATTTACTTGAAAGTGGGGAAACATCTCCATTCCAAAGGGATAGAAATGTACCTGTGGATGCCGGTGTTCGCTGAGACCGAGGAAATGTGTGAGAATTCTCCTGCGGTTGATCTTTGGGGAAACGTCCCTGCGAATTATGACCTGGCGGCAGGGGAGGGATTCAGGTTCAACTGCCCTTCCGATCCCCACAATATCTCAAATGTGATAGATATCTATGACCGGTATTTCAGTGATTGCGGGTTCGACGGAGCCTTCCTTGACCGTATCCGCACCCAGTCGGTAGTAGGAGGAATCAACGGGATCCTCGGTTGTGCTTGCCCTGTCTGCGAAGAACTTTTCAGAAAGGAGGGAGTCGATCTGGATGACGTTCGCTCCGCATGTCAGGCGGAAGGGGATGCTTTCTTCTCAGTTTCGGGGTACACTCCGGAAGATGGCTTCAAGTTCGTGAATCCCGTTGCGGAGTCCTTCTTCAAGGCGAAAGGACAGATAGTCAGCTCAGCGGTGGCAGCGGTGGCGGATGGCCTCAAGGAACGTGGCCTCAAGATCGGCATGGACCTTTTCGCTCCCTTCATGGCGCCCTTCGTGGGACAGGATTACTCTATACTTTCCGCCCATACTGATTTCATAAAGCCGATGCTTTACCGCAAGACTGACGCGCCTGCCGGAATGGAGTTCGAATATGAACTGCTCAGGAATGCGATTCCCGGAGCTTCAGGCTATCCGGATTTCAAGATGGACGTCTCCTTCCTTGATTCACAGCTCGAAGCTATGTCACCCTACCCGTGCGAAAAGTATCCCGGAATAGAGATCAATTACCGTAAGGACATTGTACCTACTGATCCTCAGTATGTTGTAGAATCCCTTACCGAGGTGATGAGCTATGGCTTTGAAGGTGCGGTGCTTTCGTGGAACATAATGGAAGCTCCTGATTCCCATATCGCTTGTCTTGGGAAGCTGTCCCGGTAAATTACCGGCTTGATTATAGACTTTTCAGACTTCTTCGCAGGCTATTCACCGATGACCTTCCTGAAGAGGAACATTTCGTCGTCCATGCTCCAATGGCCTTCTTCCTCCTTAGGGATCTCGGGACCGTGGAAGTGGCTGTTCCAGAACTCTACGATGTGGAAACCGCATTTGTTCACGTAGAAATGGATGTTCCTTTTTTCGAAGTAGGGGGTGATCGCCTCCCATACGCGGATCTCAGGGTGAAGGGCTTCGACGGCTTTCCAGGCAGCCTGCCCGATTCCTTTCCCGTGGGCTTCAGGGGTTACGAAAAGGATCTCCAGCTCTCCTGAAAGAGTCTCCTTGTCCACTTTTATTATCACTCCGCCAACCTTTTCTCCGTCAAGTACGATCCTGTAGGTTTCGGCGTTCTTTTCGTCCATTGAATCCTCAATTGTACGGCGGGATATCACCTCTTCGCCTTCTTCAGTACGGTCATCTATCATACCGAATTCGATCTGGGCTCCGTACTTGAAAGCCCACTGGTTGTCAGAGATGAACCGCTCACGGTCATCCGCCTCGAGAGGAACGAGTGAAATGTTCTGCATAAAGTTTCAGTTCAAGTGACGGTGATCCGTCAATATGATGATGTTGCTATCAGATTCCCGTTCAGGACGTATTCTCCATGGAGTATTCTGAAACGGACGTTGTCAAAGAATATTGTCACGCTGTCAGCGCTCTTGCTTTTAAGGTACATTCTGCCGGTGAAAGAATCGGTGTATTCACGGCTGTCGCTTGAAAAGAAAGCTCCGAAAGAGATTTTTCCTGAAGTGATCTCGGATCCTGCCTTTACCAGTTCAGGGACCTGGAGAAAGAACGTAAGGGATGTGTATACGTCTTTTCCGACAGTGTGGGCTATGACCTCAAAGTGTCCAGGAAGGTCGGAGGGTGAGGGATAGAATTCCGCCTTGATCGGCAGAGGCCCGTCAGGACCGGAAAGAGTGATATCCGTTGTGGATTCACCCTTGCCTGTCTTGGAACAGGAACAGCAGACGGTCAGGATGACCGCCAGTGACGCCATGAAAATTGAGATTATTCTTTTTCCCATTCGAAGTTCTCTTTTCCTGCTCCTATCTCGAAGTGGAGTTTGGCGATGCCCAGGTCAGTCTTCGAGTATCCCACCATCGAGAAGGAAGGTTTCGCTGAAACCATCGGGAAGTTCCCTTCGCCTTTTCTTCCCAGATACTCAAAACGGAATTTCTGCTGATTGACGGCGGTAGGGGCGAGAAGGGCGGCTTCCACTCCCTTGATGAACCATCCGGGGGTAAGGTCACTTGCGTTGCTGACGTCCTTGGGAGACTTTATCTTGTGCCCTCCGCCTTGGCTCTCCCCGTATCCGAAAGCGATATAGCATACGATCTTCTCGTCCTCTTCCAGTTCATAAGTCCCGGGGATCTTGCTGTAGGTTAGTCCCACCCAGCAGGTGTTGAGCCCGAGTGTCTGTGCCAGAAGGACCAGCTGCTCTCCGTAGTATCCTATGTTTTCTTCAAGAGTGTCGGACTTCTTTCCCGCCATCACGAAATAATTCTTGACTCCGGAGAATGTGCCGTATGACTTGAAGCCGCTGAACGCTTTGGGCTCATCGTTCACCATCTGGATGTTGAGACAGCCCTCGGTGTTCAGTTCCACTGTCTTTGCCTTAAGGACGGAGAGTATATCTTCAGGGACTGGAATGTCCTTGTATTTTCGGACGGAATGCCGTGACTGTATGGCTTCAAGAAGTGTCATGCCTATGGTAGTTATAATGGTTTCGGTATTTCTCCGCTAAGATATAAAAGAATGTGAATACGGCAAAAACTCTATTGGCTGTCGTTCCGGCAAAAAGCTTATGAAGGATCTTTGCGAATTTGCGTATTATTTCGTTTCGGACATCAAGTTTTACCGGATGGGGGCATTATTTTTGCGGTTTTCTGCAAATCTGGTTATATTAGCATCTTACAGTCCCTTTAAATATTGAAAATGGATACTTTACAAATCCTCCGGAAGGTCCGTGACGGAGAAATGTCAGTCGCAGAGGCCGAAGACTATTTCCGCCGCAAACCCTTTGAGGATCTGGGATTCGCTTGCCTGGATTCTCACCGGAAAATACGTTCCGGCGCTGCTGAAGTCGTATTCTGTCAAGGAAAGGCTGACGAACATCTTCTGGCCATTTTCTCCTCCATTCTTGAGTCAGAAGGCGAAGTCCTCGGTACGAGGGCGTCCCAGCAACAGGCTGAACTCATACAACGACGCTTTCCTCAAACTGTCTATGATCCTGTTTCACGGATCCTTTCGATCGAGAAGAACGGAAAACTGCATCGTGGACTTGTATGCGTCTGCACTGCCGGCACATCGGATATCCCCGTAGCGGAAGAGGCAGCAAAGACTGCCGAGTTCCTCGGGAACAGGGTCACAAGGATCTTTGATGTGGGCGTCAGCGGACTGCACCGCCTTCTTGCCCGTGTCCCGGAGATACAGAAAGCCAACTGTGTAGTGGCAGTTGCAGGAATGGAAGGAGCCCTTGCAAGCGTCATCGGCGGACTTGTCTACAAACCGGTCATAGCGGTCCCGACTTCAGTGGGTTACGGGGCCTCTCTCCATGGCCTTTCAGCCCTTCTTACGATGCTGAACTCTTGCTCGAACGGTATAGCTACTGTCAATATCGACAACGGATTCGGGGCGGGTTATCTCGCATCACAGATAAACCTCTCCATTTGCGAAGGGGACCATAGCGAACAATAAATACAAGACAATGGATAAGACTCTTTACCTGGAATGTTATTCCGGAATCAGTGGTGACATGACTGTCGCCGCCCTTCTTGACCTTGGCGTTGATCCCGCCAAACTGCAGGAGGCTCTTGAAAGCCTTCCGCTTGACGGGTACAAGATAAATATAAGCCGTGTGAAGAAAGCCGGCATAGACGCTTGCGACTTCGATGTGGTGCTGGAAGAGGACAACCATGACCATGACATGGCTTACCTGCATGGGGATGATCCTCATATCCATGAGCATTGTCACGAACATCATCATGACCATGACCACGACCACTGCCACGAGCATGACCATTGCCATGGACATCATCACGATCATGACCACGAGCACCATCATCACCATACGCACAGGGGACTTCCCGAGATTGTCTCCATCATTGAGGGAAGCGCCCTCAGTGAGGGAGCTAAGGCAATAGCTGTCAAGATATTCCGCATAATCGCCGAGGCTGAAGCCAAGGCCCATGGACTTCCTGTCGAGGAGGTTCATTTCCATGAAGTCGGGGCTGTGGATTCGATAGTGGATATAGCCGCTGTCGGATTCTGCATCGATTATCTGGGAGTCAAGGACGTAGTGGTGCCTGTCCTCTATGAGGGTACCGGAACTGTCCGCTGCCAGCACGGGATACTTCCCGTACCTGTCCCAGCAGTAGCCAATATAGCTGAGGCGCATGGCATTGACCTGCACATGACAGGAACCTTCGGTGAGTTCGTGACCCCTACTGGAGCCGCTATAGTTGCTGCACTACGCACCAATGACACTCTTCCGAAAGATTTCAGGATCGTGAAAAGCGGAATAGGTGCCGGCAAACGCAATTATGAAAGGCCTTCTCTTCTGAGGGCGATGTTCATTGAAGAGAAAAAGGAAGCGAAGGAAGACTTCATCCTCAAACTCGAGAGCAACATCGATGACTGTACCGGAGAGCAGTTGGGATATGTCATGAAGCTCCTTCTTGAGGCCGGAGCACGTGATGTGCATTATTTCCCTGTGTTCATGAAGAAGAACCGTCCGGGATATCAGCTCAATGTCGTGTGCAAGGAAGAGAAGAAGGATGAACTCCTCAATATCATATTCGGTCAGACGACTACTATCGGCGTGCGCATTATCCGTTCAGAAAGAGCTGTCCTTCCAAGGGAGATCCGTCGGGTGGCGACTTCTTTCGGTGAAGTAAGGGTCAAAACTGTCACTCTCCCCGGAGGGGAAAAGAGAAGCTATCCCGAGTATGATGACATTGAGAAGATCTGCCTTCAGAGCGGGAAACCTTTCCCTGAAGTGTTCAATGCCGTTTTCTCTCAAGCCAATAATTAGATGGACACCAAGGACAGATACCACGCACTGGAAGATTACTTGAAAGACCTTCTGAAAGAAGACGTGGCCATCGCCTTTTCGGGCGGTGTGGATTCCACATTGCTGTTGCACATGTGCATCGAAGCGGCAAAAAAGAACGGTACCCATGTTTACGCATATACCGTTCACTCGGACATGCATCCTCTCGCTGACATCGGACATGCCAAACGTTATGCCATGGATGCGGGTGTGATTCATACCGTGCTTACTGTCGATGAGCTGAATGAAGCCGGAATCAGGAACAATCCTACTGACAGGTGCTACCGCTGCAAGTACGCCTTGTTCAGCAAGATAAAGAAGACCGCAGCGGGGCTCGGCATAAGGAACATAATTGAAGGAACCAACGAAGATGACCTGCATGTCTATAGGCCGGGTCTCAAGGCTCTTTCGGAGCTCTCCATTCTCAGCCCCTTGGCACATTTCCATATAACCAAAGATGAAGTCAGGTATTTGGCGGGACAGAAGGGCATTTCTGTTGCGAAACGTCCTTCTTCACCTTGCATGGCCACCCGTTTCCCTTACGGCACTCTTCTTACCTATGATCTGATGAAGAAGGTCGACAAGGCGGAGGCCTCCTTGAGGGAGATGGGATTCACCAACGTAAGGGTGCGAGTCCACGGTAACATAGCCAGGATAGAGACCGACCCGGATTTTATGGGGCCTATCCTCCAGATGCGTTCGGCTCTGGTGTCCGGACTCAAAGAAATCGGAGTGGATTATGTGACTCTGGACCTTGAAGGCTTCCGTTCAGGAAGCATGGATATCAATATAAAAAACGAACTTGAACGAGACTGATTATGCACATGTCCGATGCTCTGGTTTCTCCTGCGGTTGCCGGCGTGATGTACGCCTGCAGCATAATTGCTGTGGGATTCTCCGTCAGAAAACTCAAAGGAGCGGACCTCAACCATAAAATCCCTCTCATGGGCGTGATGGGCGCTTTCGTTTTTGCTGCCCAGATGCTCAACTTCTCCATCCCCGGGACCGGTTCTTCGGGACATCTTTGCGGCAGTATGATGCTCAGCGCGCTGCTTGGGCCTTGGGCGGGATTCCTGACGATGACCGCCGTTCTCCTCATACAGTGCCTTCTTTTCGCCGACGGCGGACTCATGGCCCTGGGATGCAATATCTGGAACATGGGCTTTTACGGCTGTTTCATAGGAGGTTATCTGATCTGGAGAGCGTTCATGTCCAAAGGAGCTACAAGAGGAAGGATCATCGCAGCTTCACTTATAGGAAGCACTGTGAGTCTTCTTCTGGGAGCTTTCTCGGTGACTCTGGAGACCTTGGCTTCCGGAGTCACTGATCTTCCTTTCGCCGTCTTCGTGCGTTTCATGCTGCCTGTCCACCTTGTCATTGGACTTGTCGAAGGTGCGATAACCGCTGCCGTGCTGGTATTCGTCCATGAGGCAAGACCCGAACTCCTGTACGGCGTTTCCGTAGATGCTGGCCGGCAGAGGATGAAGACATCTTCTGTCGTCGCTGTACTTCTTGCTGCAGCTCTGGTGCTCGGAGGTCTTATGTCGCATCTGGCTTCTTCAAATCCTGACGGCCTTGAATGGTCCGTCGAGAAAGTGACCGGCTCCACAGAGATTGAAGGGGACGGTGCTGTTGAAGAATGGGCTGCAGGTGTCCAGGACCATACCGCACTTCTTCCCGATTACGCATTCAAAGACAGTGAAAGCGGAACTTCCTTCGCAGGAATCGCAGGAAGTGTGGCAGTCCTTGCGGTCTGTCTACTCATAGGTCTGGCTTTCCGTAAACGTAGAGTGAAACCCGAACCGGAATAACTGTATGGACAGCATAGACAGGGCGATAAACGGTTTCCGGATGATGGAGGATGAGGCGAGGGGAGAAGGGCTTCTTCATGGCCTTCACCCGCTCTCAAAGTTCTTCGTAACGGTTTTTTATCTCGTCGTCCTGCTGTCTTTCCACCGATACGACATGGCCGGAGTGCTTCTTATGGGAGTGTACCCGGTCCTGATGTTCACCTTGGGTGACATCCCTCTTAAACCCATGTGGCGGAGGATGAGCCTCATACTCATTCCCGTGTGCCTCGTCGGAATAGCTAATCCTTTTTTTGACCGTTCTGTAATCTTCCCGGCACATCCTGCAATAACAGGAGGAATGGTCTCCATGGCTACTCTGCTCCTCAAAGGCGTCTATGCCGTAGCGGCGGCATATCTTCTTATGGTCACCACCCCAATGGAGGATTTCTGCGCGGCATTGCGCAAGATGAAGGTTCCCGCAGTCCTTGTTTCAGTCATAATGCTGATACACCGTTATATCATAGTCTTCTTGGAGGAAGTCTCCAGAATGAGGACCGCATACCTGATGCGTGCTCCCGGGCAGAAGGGGATCAACTTCAAGGTGTGGGGGCCGATGGTGGGAATGCTTCTTCTCCGAAGCATAGACCGCTCCGAGTCCGTGTATCAGGGCATGACGCTAAGGGGATTCAACGGGGAGTTCTCTCATGTGGAAGGACGTCCCTTCACGGTCAAGGATGCCGTATATGCCGCTGTGTTTGTAATAATCTTTCTGATAATTAGATACATATGAGCCTTCTGAACCTGGACAACCTCAGTTTTGCATATCCTGCGCTCCGGAAGGGGGAACATCCTTCCCAGGTACTTTCCGGAGTTTCCTTCTGTATTGAGGAAGGGGAGAGCGTAGGACTTGTCGGATCCAACGGCACCGGCAAATCCACTCTTCTCAAACTCATTTGCGGGCTTCTGGAACCGACCGGAGGCAGTGTCTCCGTTTCGGGAAAAGTCGTGGGCAAAGACACTCTTTCAGCCGTCCGCAAGGAGATAGGATATGTTTTCCAGGATTCGGACAACCAGCTTTTCACTTCCTCAGTGTATGAAGATGTGGCTTTCGCTCCCCGTAACTACGGCTATTCCCCAGAGCAGACCCGAAAGGCCGTTGAAAAAGCTCTTGAAGCCGTTCATATTGAGTCGCTTAAGGACCGTGCTGTTTACCGACTTTCTGGCGGAGAGAAGAAGCTCGCCAGCATCGCCACAGTCCTTTCCACCGATTGCTTATTGATGCTTATGGATGAGCCCAGCGAATCCTTGGATCCGAGGAACAGACGTCGTCTGATTGAAGTGCTCAACTCCCTTCCTTGTGCCAAATTGGTGGCCAGTCATGACCTTGACTTCATCTATGACACTTGTCCCAAGACTGTGCTGCTTTCAGGCGGCAAGGCCGTTTTCTTCGGTGATACCGATACGGTCCTTCGTGACCGTGCCCTTCTTGAAGAGCATGGCCTCGAGCTGCCGCTGTCTTTCTCCCGCCTTTAAGAGAGTCATCCTCCCTTCTCTTGTTCCAGAAGCCTGGATCCGCTCCCTTTCGTCACAGAAAAAGTCCCTTCGTCACAACACTTTGTTTATACTGGAGTGAAGGATTATCTTTGCCCCGGTATAATTAATCACACCGGAGAATGCGTACTGTATTGTTCGAGATAGGGAATGTGCCAGCATTGCTGTCGGGAGAAGAAAGTGACAGGGTGTTCCTTTTCGTCCATGGACTGGGCGGAAACAAGGAAGAGTCTTTGGCGTTTTCCCAAGTCGCGGTCCCGAAAGGCTATCAGGTCCTCGGCATCGACATTCCTTTGGACAAGAATCCTTGGGAGGTGCTTCCCCTCATGGACCGTGTCAGGGATTATCTTTTCAGCAGGTGGGGATCAGTCTCTTTGAGAGCGAACAGCATAGGCTGCTGGTATTCTCTTCTGTCGTTACAGGGCAGGGACCTCTCAAGAGCTCTTTTCGTTTCTCCGATCCTTGACATGAAGAAATACATTGAAACCCTTCCTTCACGGGATGATGACTATTACGATTGGGTAGTGAAACATCCTGTTGAAAAGTGGAATGTTCCGACTTTCGTGCTACGTCCGGACAAAGACCTCGCGGTTGGAGAAGAATGCGTCAGGGAGTTCATTTCTCTGCACGGCTGCCGCTTGACCGTCATGGAGGGCGGGGAGCATTGGTTCCATACTCCTCCGCAGCTCTCCTTCATGAAGAAATGGGAAGAGGAATCTCTCGAAGAAGTTTCTTTTGCGGTCACCGAGTTGGGGAAAGACAGCATGGGTGAGGCATTGGAACTTGTAAAGGAGGTTTTCCTTGAGTACGAGAGCCCTTCTTACGGGAAAGAGGGTACTGCGGAGTTCCTCAAAAGCATAGGTGACAAATCCTACCTTGACCGCCACCGTTTCTTCGCCATTCTGGAAGAAGGGAATATGGCCGGTGTGATTGCGGCAAGGGAAGCCTTGAGCCATATTGGCCTACTGTTCGTGAGGGGAGACTGCCAAGGGAAGGGGATAGGCGCGATGCTGGTCCGCCATGTCCTTGGACTGGGGTGCAATCCAACCGTGACTGTGAACTCTTCCCCTTCGGCACACGGATTCTACCGGAAGATGGGATTCCGTGACACTGCCGGGGAACAGAATGTGAACGGCCTGAGGTTTTATCCGATGGCCTGGGAAAGAGAGGATGAAAACAGATAAGGAGGGGAGAGTACTGCCTAAGGACAGCGGAGCGGTTATTCCTTTATAGTAGTCGTCCTTGTCACAGGAAGTGAGAACACTATTCCCTTGGCTTCCTGGGCGAGTCCCGCTTCCTTGTAGATGCCCTTCATCACCTCGTCCTTGATATCTGCAGGGACAAGTATCATAAGGAGCTCTTTGTCGGACTGGATCCCGATGTTGAAGAACTCTTCCGACTCCGGATTGGCTGAACCGCGGGCACGGATGATCGTACCGCCTTTAGCGCCTGCCGCACGGGCGGCTTCCATTACATTCTGCGAGAATCCCGCATTCACGATGCAAAGCACCAGTTCGTATTTCTTGTCTGCCATTATTTTGTCTCCTCCTTTACTGTTCGTTTGTCATTGCTCAGAAATCCGTACACCAGGGTGCCGATAACGCTGCTGAGCCCTACTGTGAAGGCTACACCCTTGTAATCCTTTCCCTTCTTGAATGTCTCGTCCAGAAGACTGATGAGCTTTCCGGCTTCATCCGAACGGACGATGCTGACGATTAGGGATTTGGGCCTGTCAGTAAGACCCAGGTAGTTCAAAATGAGATGTGTCGTACCCTTGGCCGGAACCGTGAGCTGGATGTTGGCCTGACTGGATTGGATCAGGCTTGAGTAATAGGCCGCCTTGTTGTTGTGGACGACAGCCATAAGCAGCTCCAGTTTCATCGGGGCTATATTTCTGGAATCTCCCATAGCCTATTCGAAGTAGATGATTTGGTCATCAGCGGAAGCGAGAATGCGGCGGATTGCCTCATTGTCACGTCTTCTGACGCTGAGAACTGATTTGAATCCGAGTGACTGTATGGTGATAAGAGGTGTCATGGCTACCATGGACACCACTCCGAAAGCGAAGTCCATCACCTGTGATTCCCCTTGCAGTGATACGCAAGCTCCGATGACAAGAGGAAGAATGAAACTTGATGTGAGCGGACCGCTGGCCACACCTCCCGAGTCAAAGGCTATCGCCGTGTAGAGCTTCGGTACGAAGAACGACAGGCCAAGTGACAGAAGGTATCCGGGAATCAGATAGTATAGGAGTGAGAACCCGAGGTAGACTCTCAGGACTGAAAGCCCGATCGACACTCCGACACCGGCTGAAAGCGCTATCATCATCTGGGTCTTGGAGACTTCTCCTCCGGTGATCTCTTCAACCTGGTTGTTGAGGACATGTACAGCAGGCTCAGCGAGAACTACGACCATACCGATAATGAACGCAAAGGCGATTATGAGCGAGGGGTTATGTGCCGAGAGCTGGACCCCGATCTTGTAGCCGATGGGCATGAATGCCATTGATACGGCGACAAGGAAAAGGACCAGTCCTATGAAGGTGTACATGATTCCGAAGAGGATCTGTCCGATCTTGGACATGGGGAGCTTCAGGATTATGGCTTGCAGGACGAAGAAGAATACCACGATAAGGATGAGGGACTTCATGACCTCCAGCATCGTATGGCCGAAGAGGCTTCCTACTCCTCCTGCGAGGATGGTATCCATGGAGTAGTCCGGGACAGAGAAAGAGAGTTGTCCGCTTGATGCCACTGAAAGCAGAAGCACCGCTGCGATGGGGCCTACTGAGCACAGGGCGATAAGGCCGAAACTGTTCTCACTGGCGTTCCTTCCGCCGATGGTAAGGGCGATACCTACACCCAGAGCCATTATGAAAGGAACTGTGATAGGTCCTGTGGTGACTCCTCCGGAGTCGAATGACATCGGAAGGAATGAACCGTTGCCTTTCTGGATGAGCAGCGCCACGAAGCAGAAAAGGACCATGTAGAAGAACATCAGGATGCTCGTCAGGTCACTGTGGAACACGATCTTCACAACCGCTATGAGAAGGAAGATACCCACTCCGACACCTACGGTGCCGATAAGCAAGGTCCCGTTCATGACGGCGCTCACTTGTCCGGCAAGGACTGAAAGGTCCGGCTCCGCTACTGTGATGAGCAGTCCCATCACGAAGCAGACGGAAAGAAGAATGCCGAGTCTTTTGGATTTGGTGAGACCCTCTCCGATGTATTGGCCCATCGGAGTCATTGACATGTCCGCACCCAAATTGAAAAGGCCTATTCCGGCGATAAGAAGGATTGCTGAGCCCATGAACACCGCCAGTTCTTTGGCGGTGATGTCGACCCATGGGGTCAATGACAGGGCGAGAACGATAAGGCTCACCGGCATCACTGACACCAAGGCCTCCTTCAGTTTGTCCTGAAGGGAGGACCATAGGTCATGTAAAATTCCATTTGATTTCCCCATGAATGCAAATATAATAAAATAAGGAATCAGTTGCCACCGGGACATGCAATATCAGGGGATTCTTTTCGGCTTCTCCGGGGTCAGATTGGCAAAACTTGCGGGGAAATCTTAAATTTGCGGAAATAATCGACGGTATGAAACCATTTGTCAGAACATCCCTTATAGAGGCGCTCAAAATAGCGGTAGCCTGCCCCATTATTCTATATCTTTTCGACCTCGCCATAAAACATGTCCAGCCCTTGGGGTTCTATCTTGGGGATGGTGTAGTCCTCTTCGTGGTACTGTTCCTTTTCAGATTGCTCATGTCACTCAAAAAAAAGTAGAAAATGCCCTTTGATTTTAAAAAAGAATATAAGGAGTATTACCTCCCTCCCTCAAAACCCGGGATCGTTTCCGTTCCTTCCGCGAACTATGTCGCAGTAAGGGGAAGCGGCAACCCCAATGATGAGACGGGTGAGTTCAAGGCCGCCATAGATATCCTGTATGGGATTTCTTTCACGATAAAGATGAGCTACAAAGGAAACCATAGGATAGACGGCTATTTCGAATACGTGGTTCCTCCGTTGGAAGGACTCTGGTGGTCGGAAAGGGGAGCGGTGGATTATGCTCACAAGGAGGAATTCCGTTTCATGGCGATGATCCGTCTCCCCGAGTTCGTGACGGAGGAAGTTTTTCTTTGGGCAGTGGAGGAAGCGTCCAGGAAGAAAGGGAAGGACTTTTCCGTGGCGGAATTCTTCTCTTATGATGAAGGTCTGTGCGTACAGTGCATGCACCTTGGACCTTATGATGATGAACCCTCGACCATCGCACGGATGGAAGAATATGTAAAGGCCGCAGGGTACCGGTTCGCAACCGATGACGGCCGTCTCCATCATGAAATCTATCTTTCCGATCCCCGTCGTACTTCTCCCGAAAAGTTGAAGACTGTGTTGCGTTATCCGATAGTTAAATTGTAGAATCGGCAATCTCCAAGACTGTTCTTTTGTGGCCTGATTGCATATTTACAGCTCTTCCCCGATACTGTTCCACGGACTTTTTTTAGAAGTCCGTGGATTTTTTTTTGAACATTACAATTTTGGATTATTGTCTTTATATTGTTGATAATCAGCGATTTAACTAAACGGTGTTTCAAATTTGAATCACATGTTTCATAATTGACACTTTTTTTATCATAGTTATTATAGGTGTATATTTTTTTAATCTACTTTCGCATCCGGATAATTTTACAGAGCCACATTGAATGAACTGATATCCTTTTGACCGCAGCGCTTCAGTGATTTCCTCTCCTTGTTTTCAGGCCAGGAATCTCACTGGAATCAAGCGGCGTTTTTGTGCTATAAAACCGCATATAGTTAAAAACAACCAAATAAGTTATTAGCTAAAGTTAACTAAGTATTGTAAAATGATGAAAATGAGCAAACTCACTCATCTCTTCGGGCTTTTGGCGCTACTGATGCTCCTTATGCCCGGACAGTCTTTCGCCCAAAATATCCGGGTGGAAGGAAAGATCCTGGATGAGCAAGGTGAGGGGCTTATCGGAGCCGGAGTGGTCGTGCAAGGCACCACTAACGGAACCATCACGGACCTGGACGGATCTTTCGTCCTCTCCGTACCCCGCGGAACCATGCTCGAAATCTCCTGCGTCGGATATGAGACCCAGGTAGTACAGGTAACAGGCTCAAGCCTCACCATTGCGATGGCGCCGGATTCAAGGTCTCTTGAAGAGGCGGTCGTCGTCGCATACGGTCAACAGAAGAAAGTGACCATCACCGGTTCGGTCGCCGCAGTCAGCGGTGAAGGCCTGATGAAGTCACCTGTAGCCAACGTGGCGAACGCCCTCCAGGGAAACCTCCCCGGCGTTTCAGCGGTCCAGGCTTCAGGTATGCCGGGTGCTGATGACCCTGTCATCCGAATCCGTGGTGTCGGATCACTCAACAGCGCCGAACCTCTGGTTCTGGTCGACGGTGTGGAGCGTTCCTTCTCCCAGTTGGACCCCAATGAAATCGAGAGCATATCAGTCCTCAAGGACGCATCCGCTACGGCCGTCTTCGGTGTACGTGGCGCTAACGGCGTCATCCTCGTAACCACAAAGAGGGGTACAGTAGGCAAAGCTTCAGTCACTGCTTCGGCAAGTGCGGCTGTACAGACCATCTCGAAGTTCATCGACTTCACTGATTCATACACCTACGCCAAGATGTGGAACTACGCCCAGATCACTGACGTTTTCCCTATGAGCCAGTGGCCTGGAACGACTGCAGTCCCCGACTATGGCAAGTACATGACTTATTTTGACGAGGAGAAGCAGGAATACCTCAGTTCAGGTCTCCGTTTCACCCAGGATGTCGTTGAGCACTTCCGCAAAGGTGACATGCCCCGCACTTTCCCGAGCATGGACTGGATTGACTATATAATGAATGATTCAGCATGGCAGGAGCAGGCCAACGTCAACGTGAACGGCGGTACCGAAAGGGTAAGGTACTTCGTTTCCGCAGGTTTCCTGAACCAGAATTCACTCTTCAAGACTTTCTCTTCAAATAAAAGGGAGAACTTCAAATATCAGAGGCTAAATTACCGTGCTAACCTCGATATCGATGTTTCTGAGCACAGCCAGCTCTCACTCACCCTGGGCGGCCGTATGCAGGACCGCAACACCATGGGCGGTGGAGAAGGATTCCTCTTCCGTTATCTGCAGGGAGCTACACCTTATGCAGGGAGCGGTATCGATGAGTTCGGCCGTCATATAATCTCCGACAAGAATATCGTCGGACCTTTCGACCGTGACGCTCTTGACAACTACTATAACCTCGGTTATGTCAATGAGAGCACCAACGTCCTGAACTTCGACATTCAGTACAAGCTGGATCTCGGATTCATCACACAAGGACTGGACTTCAAGGTCAAGGCTTCTTACAACTCAGACTACACCGCACAGAAGAACCGCCAGAACGGTTACGGTACCGGTGTCAAATATATCGCTACCCTTGTTGACGGAGAGGAGGTCCTCCGCAAGGAAGACGTCACATGGACTCTCCCTTATTCAGAAGGGAAGTGGGGTAACCGTAACTGGTATGCAGAAGCCAGCTTCGATTACGCCCGCAGGTTCGGCAAGCACAATATCGGCGGATTGCTTCTTTACAACCAGAGCAAGACTTATTATCCTTGGGATTCTGACGGAAGCATTTACCGCTCCATCCCTAAGGGTTATGTAGGTCTTGTCGGCCGTGTCACATACGATTACGATACAAAGTATCTTCTCGACTTCAATATCGGATACAACGGTTCCGAGAACTTCGCACCTGGAAAACGTTACGGTGTTTTCCCTTCAATATCCCTCGGTTGGATTCCTTCAAGCGAACCTTGGTGGGAGCCTCTCAAGCCCGTTATCGGATACCTCAAACTCCGTGGTTCATGGGGTCTTGTCGGAAATGACAGCACCAACGGTGCACGTTTCCTGTATCTCCCCGGTACATGGCAGTTCTATCAGGGAAGAATGACGACCAATCCTCAGGAAAGGGGCGCCAACTTCGGAACCAGCGGAAACTGGCTGCAGGCTGTCAAGGAACTTACTTCCGGTAACCCTAATGTCACATGGGAGACTGCAAGCAAGATCAACATCGGTCTTGATGCCGGATTCTTCAGGGACCGTCTCCACGCTTATCTCGACTTCTTCTGGGAAGACCGTAAGCACATCCTCGTCTCCAACGGCAGCACTCTTCCCGCTGTCACTTCTCTCCCGGCCAACTATCTGAACGAAGGCCGCGTGAAGAACCGCGGTTTCGAGATTTCACTCAACTGGGAGCAGAAACTCGGAGATTTCCGTTACACGATTTCCCCGAACATCGCTTTCGCCAGGAATACTATCATCGAGATGCTCGAAGTTCCGCCTCTTTACGATTATCTGAGCCGTACCGGACATTCTGTCGGCCAGAGGTTCGGATATGATCTTTTCGAGTTCTATCAGCCCGGAACTGAGGAGCGTTACAAGGCGAAATACGGTGTTGACATGCCCGACCAGAACATCGCCCTCAAATATGGTGACGCCATTTATGTCGACCTCAATGACGACGGCATAATCGACCAGAATGACCAGAAGCCTCTCGGTTATCCCGACAACCCTGAAATCACCTACTCCCTGGGCTCTACTTTCCAGTGGAAGGGACTTGATTTCTCAATGATGTGGACCGGAGCTGACCATACGAGCCGTACACTTAACGGATACTTCCGTGACCAGTTCGGTTCAACCAACACCTCCGCTCTTACCCAGTGGGTCGCCGACAACTCCTGGACCGAGGACAATCCTGATGCGATACTTCCCCGTATCTCATTCACCAACAGGGTCCACAACAACCGTGATTCACAGGCCTGGATGGTGAACTCAAGGTACCTCCGTCTGAAGAACATCGAATTGGGTTATACCTTCAACAAACCCAAGAGCATGCCGTTCTTCAACTATATCAGAGTTTATTTCTCCGGACAGAACCTGCTCACTTTCTCAAGGTTTGACGGAAACGATCCTGAAGCTCCCGGCCAGGGACTTGACTTCGGTGTCCGCTATCCTATGACCCGTATCTTCAATGTCGGTGCGCAGATCAACTTCTAAAGCTGGAATGATTATGAAAAAGAAATTAAGCAAAATACTGTTCTTGGGAATCGTCGCGGCCTTCGGTCTTTCCGCTTGTGTGGACCGTTTCGCCATCGGTGACGCTTTCCTTGAGAAGGCTCCGGGAGTCGACGTGAATATCGACACGGTGTTCGCCAATGCCGAGTACACCCGCAACTTCCTCTGGAGCGCATACGGTCAGCTCTACTGCACCTACACTTCCGGAAACATGATGAACGGCGCACCTATCGATGTGCTCTCCGATTCCTATCATTGCTACGTGAGCTGGGGTGGCCCCAAGCAGAGCTATTATCCCGGTGGTTTGACCGAGGATGCCCAGGATACCGATGACGGAAACTTCCAGGGCAAGTTCTCCTACTCTACCAAGTCCCTCGGCTCTGATGCCGGTGGCCGTGTCTCAATCTATGAGACCGTGCGTAAATGCTGGCAGCTCATCGAGAATATCGGCAATGTCCCCGACATGTCCGATGATGAGAAGAGCCGTCTTCGCGGTGAGGCCTATACGATCATGGCCAGCCGTTATTTCGACGCTTTCCGTAATTTCGGAGGCCTTTGCCTTGTGCGTAAATCCTATGCTGTGGGAGAAGAGTTCACCGGCGGCCGTTCTACCGCTCTTGAGACCGTGAATTTCATCGACTCACTGATCAACTGCGCTATCAAGGAGCCCGGTTTCATCTGGAACGTTTCCGATGCTGACCTCGGTCAGTGGTCCGGACGTCTTACCCGTGCTTCAGCCAGGGCTCTGCGTGCCAAAGTATGGATGTTCGCAGCATCTCCTCTTTTCAACAGCAATGAACCTTACATGACCTATACCAACAAGCCTACAGGCTTTGAGAATGAGGAACATGTCTGGTTCGGTAAATATGATCCTTCCCTGTGGCAGAAGTGCCTTGACGCCTGCAACGAGTTCTTCCAGGACAATGCAGCGAACGGCAATTACTATGCGCTTATCCAGCCTGAGACCAATGATGAGGGAGGATACCGTATGGCTTATCGCCGCGCTTACCGCTACCGCAACAACGAGAACCGTCACGAGAAGATCTTCGACGTCCATCCGACCCAGTATCTCAGTGACGCTGTCGTCAACGGCCAGAGGCAGAACAGCTGGGGATGGGGCTGGGCAGGTTTCGCGCTTGACTGCTATCGTCAGGGCGGTGCTGTCCCCACCAACGAGCTCCAGGAATGCTTCGGAATGGCTGACGGACGCAACTTCCCTTACTCCGACATCTACGGTGCCGGAAAGAACCCCAACGGTTATGACATGTTCGCTGACCGTGACCCCCGTCTTTATGAGACGGTCCTGGTCCCTCGCCAGTCTTTCCCCAGCAATGTGGTTGGAGATTATGCCGGCTTCACTTATATAGATACATGGTATAACGGTGCGATGGTTTCCTCTCCTGACCAGTTCGGTTCCCAGGGCAATGATGATGTCGCTTCCAATTACAGGAAGTTCAAATGGATGCTTGACTACACCAATGACAAGATGAACGACGAGTATATCGGTGTTGCGTACATACGTCTTGCTGAAATGTACCTCATCCGTGCTGAAGCCAAGGCTGAGACAGGTGACCTCCAGGGTGCCCTCGATGATATCCACATCGTCCGCAGCCGCGTGGGACTCGGCCGTCTGGAGACTATGAATCCCAGCCTGAATCTCACCACCAACAAAGAGAACCTCATCAACGAGATCCTTCGTGAACGTAACTGCGAGATCGGTGCAGAGTGCGGAGACCGCCTCTATGACATGGTCCGCCGCAAACGTCAGGACCTCTTCACCAAACCTCTCCATGAGATCATTATCTACCGTCTGGATGACGAAGGTAACCGTATGACTGAAGGAAAGACGAACTGGGATCCTACCACTCCTTGGCCCAAGTTTGAATACGAGAAACCTCAGATCGCCAATGGCGCCCGCCGCTGGTGGGAACCCGGCTATTGGACTAACAAGTGGTATCTCGACCCTCTTTCCCGTGTTGAGATCCAGAAAGGTTATGGTCTTACACAGAATCCTGGTTGGTAATAACTTGAAATATTCATTATTATGAAATTACGCAATATATTCATATACGGCCTGTTGGGGTTCTGTGCATTTCCGCTGACCGCTTCCGCTCAATCTGTTCTGAGTGACAAGAAAGCTCAGAAAGTGGATTTGGGCTACGGTGTGGAGTCTTCAGAATTCCTCACGACTGCGGCGACCTACACGATCACCGCGGAAGAACTGAGCCATACTTCTGCGATCAGCCTCGCTGACGCCCTGTATGGCAAACTTCTCGGCCTTACCGCTCTCCAGAACACCGGTTTCAAAGGTGAAGAGGGCAGGGGAGCCACATTCAACATCCGTGGCGCCCAGACCACAGGTGAGAAGGACATCCTCATCCTGGTTGACGGCTTTGAGCGTCCTATCGACCGTATCACTGTGGAGGAAGTCGAAAGCGTGACTGTCCTCAGGGATGCCGCAGCTGTGGCTCTCTACGGCCATGAAGGAATCAACGGAGTCCTCCTGGTGAAGACCAAACGTGGTCAGGCAGACTCAGGATTCCACTTCAAGGCAGGCGCTTCACGCAAGATCCAGTTCAATCCTCAGATGGCGGAGATGGTAAGCGCATACGATTATGCCAACGCTCTGAACACAGCACGTCTTAATGACGGCAGTGCAGCCGCTTACTCTCCCGCGGAACTTGAGAAATTCAGGGACGGAAGCGATCCTTATGTCTATCCCAATGTCAATTGGAAGGACGAGGTGTTCAAGAATTCAGCGAATGAAACCAACGCATTCATTTCAATGTACGGCGGCTCTGACAATGTTGAATACTATTCTCAGCTTGATTACACTGACGCCAGAGGTCTTTACAAGAACCCTGACCAGGGCGACTGGACTTCACAGTTGAAGTACTCCAAGGCCAACATCCGTACGAACGTTGATTTCCGTGTCACCAAGACTACTAGGGTGAAGACCAATCTTCTCGCGATATTCATGGAGACCAATGGAGTCCCGAACGTGAACTCCAACGACGCATGGTGGCACCTGTATAAGGTCCCTGCACTCGCGTTCCCGATCATGACCAAGGGTGGAGTATGGGGCGGAAGCCAGACTTACGGAGACTTCAACCTCATCGCCAAATCACGCGGAGCCGGATTCGCCAAGACACATCAGCGCCAGATTTGGGCGGACATCACCCTGGAACAGGATATGGACTTCCTTCTTGACGGACTCAAATTCTATCTTGGTGGTTCTTACGACAATGCCTCCAACACTGTCGAGACCCGTACCAAAGGTTACCAGTACGGCTGGAACTATTACAACGCCAACGGAGGATTGGAGGAAGCCGTCATGGGTACCATTGAAGATAAACTCCAGTTCAACAATTATGTTGACTTCCAGTGGCGTATCGGAACCATCAACGCCGGTTTCAAATACGCCAAGGCTTTTGAGGGTGGACACAATTTCGCAGCCAACCTCAACTACAATATGAAGAGTGAGATCCGCGACGAAAGGAGCAATACCTGGTACCGTGAGAACTTCAATCTCGCACTGCATTACGACTGGGCGGAGAAATTCTTGGCCGACGTCGTTCTCGCCGCCAACGGTTCCAACCGTTCTTATCCCGCCAAGTGGGCCTTCTCTCCTACAGTGGGACTCGGATACATCTATGCGAACAATCCTGACGCAGGTTTCCTCAATTACGGAAAACTCCGTCTTTCAGGAGGTATCCAGCACACTGACTACGTTCCCGCTGCTGGCCTTTGGCTCGCGAACTGGGGCGGTGGTCACGGATCCTTCACCTATGGCAAGGATTTCCAGACCGCTTGGGGATCTTTCATCGACCGTTTCCCTACGACTGATTTCCGTCAGGAGGCCGCTTACAAGGCCAACTTCGGAACTGACATGAGAATCGCAAACTCCCTTGACGTGACTGTTGACCTTTTCTACCAGCAGAGACGCAACATTCTTGTCGAAGCAGGTTCTCTTAATTCAGAGGTGGTCGGTATCCAGTCTTCTTACGATGACAGAGGCCGTGTCGCCAGCTACGGAGTCGAGGCAGGTCTTCGCTACGCAAAGACTTTCTCCAACGGATTGAACCTCAACTTCGGCGGAAACGTTTCCGCAGTGAAGAGCAAGATCCTCGAGTGGATCGAGACTCCCGCTTATCCGAACCTTTCGGTCATCGGTACACCCGCTGATGCGGAGAGGGGACTCATCGCCCTTGGTTTCTTCCAGAGCCAGGAGGAGATCGCCAACAGCCCTCTTCAGGAATTCGGTCAGGTGAAGGTAGGTGACATCAAGTACAAGGACGTCAACGGTGACCAGGTCATCAACGAGAACGACTTTGTCGCGATGGATTACGGCAACGCGTTCCCCGCTCTGAACTACGCGTTCACTCTCGGAATGGAGTTCAAGGGTGTGGGTATCAACGCCACCTTCCAGGGTGCTGCCGCCCAGACCAAGAACATCAGGTACGTTGACGGAGTCTGGGGAGCTCTCTCCGACAACCGCAACATGTCCCAGGAATACTATGACAATTGCTACGATGTGGCAGGATCCAATGCTCTGTATCCTCGTCTTTCGACTACCAATGTCGCCAACAACGTCCAGAACTCTACGATCTGGTACCGCAACGTGTCATGGTTCAAACTGCGTGATTGTGAACTTTACTACAGGCTTCCCGCATCGCTTCTTGGCCAGATCAAGATATCTGACGCCAAAGTGTTCGTCCAGGGACAGAACCTCCTCTCTTTCGGAAACATCAAGACTCTTGATGCTGAAAACCTCAACACTGGTTATCCTGTGATGAAGGCTGTCAACATTGGCCTTTCTGTAGTATTCTAATAAAGATTGAATTATGAAAATAGATAAAATCTGTTTATTCATTCTCGCCGGTATCATTGCCGTTTCATGCGTTGACCTCAATTATACTGAGGAAACCCAGCGTGATGAGGAATGGACATACGAATACTACGAGAATGGTATAAGAAATATGGTGTTCGACGCTTATGCCCTGCTCTACAACAACGAGTTCGAGGACAACAGCGCATATTTCCTCGCCGGTGCGACCGATGAGGCACAGTATGCTCTTGAGACAGGCGCCGTGAACAACTACGTCAACGGAGGATGGAGCGTAGCCAATCCCTATTCCAACATCTGGTCCAAGTCTTACAAGGCCATCGCTGAAATCTGCATGTACCTTGAAAAGATCGACAAGACCGACATCACCGACTGGCAGTACAACTCAGGTTACAGCATCTGGATCCAGCAGATGGAGCTGTTCCCCTACGAGCTTCGCTTCTTGAGGGCGTACTTCTATTTCGAACTGCTCAGGGCTTACGGTGACGTCCCTCTGGTGACCACGACTCTCACCAACGCCCAGGCGAACAACGTCCAGCGTACTCCTGCAGACCAGATAGTGAAGTTCATCGTCGATGAACTCGACGCAGTGGCTCCCAACCTTCCTGTTTCGTACGCTACCGAGGTGAACGCTGAAATCGGACGCGCTACCCGCATCGCAGCTTTCGCTCTCAAGGCACGTACCCTGCTGTATGCTGCTTCTCCTCTCCTTAACACCGATGGTGACAAGAGCAAATGGGAGAAAGCTGCCGAGGCTTGCAAGTACGTCATTGACAATGTTGATACCTGGGGACTCAAACTCAGCGCTTACGACAAATTGTGGGGCCATGACGCTTTCACGAATCCTGAACTGATTTTCGGTTTGGGACGTCCTGCAAGCAACTCTTTTGAGATGGCCAACTACCCGATCGGTGTCGAGAACGGTTCTTCCGGCAACTGCCCTACGCAGAGCCTTGTAGACCAGTATGAATTCCAGGACAACGGCGAACCCTTCGGTGTACGTCATTCCGGTGACATCGATCTCACCAAGAACCCTTACGATGGTCTTGATCCCCGTTTCGCCCTTACCGTGGTGAAGAACGGTGACACCTGGCCCACCAACGGAGCCCAGAAGAAAACGATCGAGACCTGGACCGGCGGATTCAACGCTTCTCCCAAGTACGGTGCAACTCCTACAGGATACTACCTCAGGAAGTACGTGGACGGATCTTGCGTCACAACGGCTGACAACCAGACGACCCGCCGTCATACCTGGATACTCTTCCGTCTTGCGGAAATGTACCTCGACTATGCTGAAGCAGTATTCAATGCTACCGGAAGCGCCAATGACGCCACTTATGGTCTTACCGCCAATGAGGCTGTCAACAAGCTTCGTCAGCGCAGTGACATCAATATGCCCAAGTTCACCGAGGACGGTGAGCAGTGGGTCGAGAGATATGAGAGGGAGAGGTTGGTCGAACTCGCTTTCGAGAACCATCGCTTCTGGGATGTTCGCCGTTGGAAGAAGGGCGACAAGTATTTCAGGACCATACAGGTCGCTACCATCAGCCCGTCTCTCATGCTCAAGCGCTCTACCGTGAATCGCCAGTGGGATGACAAGTACTATCTGTATCCTATCCCTCAGAGCGAGATTAAGAAGAACCCCAACCTTACCCAGAATCCGGGTTGGTAGTATTCTAACTGATTTATAAGATTTCAATTATGAAGAAGATATTTAAATATTTCGGAATATTACTGGGCGTCGCGCTGTTGGGAACCCTCTCGGGCTGTACCCCTGAGGAGAGCATGGGCTCGGCGGACATCGGATTGGGCATCAAGGTGTTCGCCCCGACTAAGGTCGTCGCTGGACAGCCGATGACCATCAACGGCTCCGACTTCTCGAAGGTCAGTGAAATCGTGTTCCCTAACGGAGTCACCGTAACTGATTTCGAGCTTGTCAGCAATGAGATGATAAGGGTCAACGCCCCTGCAGGCATCGCAGCTGACGGCGGAAAGATCATTGTCCGCGGCAGTGAAGGTGAGGCTGAGTCGCCTCTTCCCCTTACTCTAGGTAATACTGTCGTTTCCGGATACTCACGCCAGCCGGGTGAAACCGTCACTGGCGGTGAGCAGATCACCGTCTACGGAACTGACCTGGAGTTCATCAACAGGTTGGAGATCCTCGATGAGGAGGGCAATCCTCTCTTCGTTGAAGATGAAGATTTCTACAGAAAGGGAACAAGCTCTGTAGTGATCACATTCCCCAGGAAGATCTTTGAGGGCACATACATCGCTTACCTCCACACGTTCGACGGTAAGAGGATACCTCTCCCTGAATTCTCTTATGTGCCGGCCGCTGACGATGAAGGCGGACATTGGGAGATTGTCGAGGAAATCATCTGGGAAGGAACAGGTGAAGAGCCTGTAGTCAACTGGAGCGGAACATTCCGTTACGCCAACGAGCAGAATTCTACAGGAGAAGAAATCTACGCCATGCCTATGGATGTTTGGGCAAGGTTGAAGACCGAGACCTTCTACGTGACGGTCAAGGGTGAGAACCCTCAGATAAGGGTCGTCACAGGATGGTGGAACAACCAGTGGCCTGACTCCAATGACATATTCCCCGGCAACGAACTCCTCAAGGACAACGGTGACGGTACCTTCACACTTGCTGTCACCCTGAAGGGACATCCTCTGGCCGATGCCATTGATACTGAGCACCTGCTCTTCACAGGTTCAGGATTCATAGTCACCAAGATCGCTTTCCAGAAAGAAGAATGGATCGACGGCGGCGGTCATATGGAGATCGTGAAGACTCCTATATGGACCGGAACTGGCGAAGAGCCTGACCTCAACTGGGGTGGAACATTCCGTTACGCCAACGAGCAGAATTCCACAGGAGAAGAGATCTATGCCATGCCTATGGACATGTGGGCAAGGTTGAAGACCGAGACCTTCTACGTGACGATCAAGGGTGCTAACCCTC